>ERZ1370068.6259-contig-5253_pt1 | contig 80150 bp, 94 predicted proteins | sample MGYA00561227_ERZ1370068 | MGnify/ENA primary metagenome ERZ1370068 (study PRJEB38410, sample SAMEA6850437) | metagenome | study: Metagenomic assessment of the ecological functions of the soil: analysis of the soil microbiota associated with the...
GGTTACGCTGCTCATCGAGAACCCCGCCACCACGCGTTTCGACACGAACTCCATACGCCTTCGCTACGCCTTTGGCGTGCTGACGAGCACGGACCTCTCGGCGCCTGTCAGATGGTGCCCATCGTGGGGGAACCGCCTCCGGGTGCGCCGTTTCCCGCCGCATCCCCGCTCCAGGACTACTCTCGCGCTCGACAACAACTCCGGTCACGACGCACTTCGGCGCGCGTGCGATTCTGGCGTCCGCGCGGGCGGGGCCGGTCGAGATCGCGATGTACGACGTGACGGGGCGACGCGGTCCGCACGCTGGCGCGCCGGATCTTCCCCGCCGGAGATCACGGCGCTGACCTGGGACGGCCGCGACGACAGCGGCGCGGCACTCGCGCGCGGCGTGTACTTCGCCAAGATCATCACGGCGGACACGGGGTTCGAGGCCACGAAGAAGGTGACGCTGCTGCGATAGACGCCGGCGGCCCGGTCGCGCGCAGTCCTTCGGACCTCCCGGCTCGGGGGACGCGCGGTCGGGCCGCGATGGTGCGCTTCGCGCCAATGACCGCGGCGGGCGACCCACCCCGCCGCGATCGACCGCCCAGACCGGCACCCCGAGGAGATGGCCCCATGACCGAGCACGAGATCGATCTCGCCCAGCCCGTCGCAGGGCCGCGACGGCATCAGCGTGATCCGCGGCAGCGGCGAGGTCCGCGACTGGAACGGCATCCACTACAAGGTGGGGATGTCGCGCAAGAACGTCGGCGCGACCAAGCTGTCGATGAACGTGGCGACGATCCCGCCCGGCGGCGTCGCCAAGGCGCACATCCACGTCGGACTTCGAGCTGATGCTCTACATCATGCAGGGCCGCGTCCGTCACGAGTACGGACCCGGGCTCGCGAAGACGCGTCGACGAACCGGGCGGGCGACTTCATCTACATCGAGCCCGGCGTCCCGCACGAGGTGTTCAACCTCAGCGACACCGAGCCGGTGGTCGCGGTGGTCGGCGCGGTCGGATGCCGACGAGTGGCAGAACATCGTGCCGTACGATCGCACGCGCGAGGGCTGAGGCCGGCGCGACATCCGCGCGCGTGGTCCGCGATGCTATCCTGCGTTCGTGACCACTCCCACATCCTCATCCTCGTCCTCGCCACGCCGCGGCTGGTTACGACGCCGAGCGACGCTCCCACCCGCCGCGACATCGACACGTGCATCCACTGTGGTCTCTGCCTGACGGCGTGCCCGACCTATCGTGAGCTGAAGATCGAGCCCGACTCGCCGCGTGGCCGCAGTCTATCTCATGCGCGGACTCGCCGAGGGGCGCATCGAGCCGGACGCCGATGTGATCCACCATCTCGACCTGTGCCTCGGCTGCCGCGCCGCGCGAGACGGTGTGTCCGGCCGGCGTGCCCTACGGGCGCATGCTCGAGGAGACGCGGGGACAGCTCAACCGCCGCGTCGTGAAGCGCTCCGGCGCGGGCGCGCTCGGCGAGTGGGCGCTCAAGACGCTGTTTCCGAACCGCGGGCTGCTGCATCGCGGCGGCCGACGCGTTGCGCCTCGGGCAGAGCGGTCCGATCGCGCGCGTTCATGCGCTCGCCGCTCGCCGCGCGATTGCTGCCGGCGTTCGCGCGCCAGGGCTACGCCATGACGCCGCCGATCGCGCCACGTGGCGAGCGCGGCTCGAGTCGCGTCGCGCCCCGGCTGCCCGCGGGCGCCGCGCATCGACGCCGACGCGCGGTGAGGCGCTGACGTTCTCGCCGGCCGAACCGCCGCGCGCGCGTCGCGTTCTTCACGACCTGCGTCATGGAGGTGATGTTCCCCGAGGTCAACCGCGAGGCCGTGCGCCTGCTCGTGCTGGCGGGCTGCGAGGTCGTCGCGCCGCGCGCGCAAACCTGCTGCGGCGCTCCTGCACGCGCACGCGGGCTGAGGCGCAGCGCCAAGGAGCTCGCACGCCGGAACGTCGCCGCCTTCGCCGGCGTGAAGGCCGACTTCATCGTCACCGACTCCGCCGGCTGCGGGCCGCGATGCGCGAGTTCGATCATCTGCTGCACGAGGGCGGCGACGCCCTAGCCGCGAAGGACTTGCGCGCCGCGTCCGCGACGTCTCCGAAGTGCTGGCCGAGGTCGGGCTGCTCTAGGCCGACGGTGCGGCTCGCCTCCGCGCGCGGCACCGGCCCCCTGCGCATCTGGCGTCCACGACCTGTGTCACTTGGCACACGCCCAGCGCGTGCGCTCGCAGCCACGACTTCTGCTCGCGGCGCTCGACGGCGTCGAGGTCGTCGACGCTGCCGAACTCGGATTGGTGCTGCGGCAGCGCGGGGGTCTACAACTTGACGCACGCCGACATGGCCGACGCGCGAGCTCGAGCGCAAGCTCGACTCGATCGAGCGCGCCGGCGTCGAGGTCGTGGATCGCGTCGAACCCCGGCTGCCAGCTCCACATGGCGCGCGGCGCGCGCACGCGCGCGGGCTCGGGCACGCATCGAGCACATCGTCGACGTGCTGGCGCGCGTACCCGGCGCCGCCCGCTCGCGCGTCATGAAGAGGAAGTCGGCGAGGGCGTCGCGTCCGACGGAGCCTGCGCGTCCCGAGTTCACGCGCGAACGCCGTCGCCGCGCTGTTCCTCGAGCGGCAGCGGCCTCGACCGACCGCGCGGCCGGCGGCTCGGCGCGACAGAACCTCGAAGCGTTCGTCGCCGACACCGGCGGGCTCCAGATCGACTCGATCAACGTCGTCGAGCGCGCGCACTACCTGACCGCGTGGAGCCGCTTCGGCGCCTACGACCGCGCGGCCCTCGATCGGCTCATCTATCGCCGGCGCGTGCTGTTCGAATACTGGGCGCACGCGGCCTGCTTCGTGTCCGCACTCCCATCTGCCGGTGGCGGCGCGCAATGCTCGACTACGCGACGCGGCACACCGGATGGCAGAAGTGGCTCAAGAGCAACCGGCGTGTCGTCGCGCGCGTGGAGGAGGCGATCCGCGAACGCGGGCCGCTCGGCAACGCCGACTTCCAGGAGAAGCGCCCGGGCGCCTGCCGGCTGGTGGAGCTGGAAGCCCGCCACGCACGCGCTCCACTACCTGTGGATGACGCGGCCGCACGATGGTGCGGACGCGCGACGCACTTCCAGAAACGCTTCGATCTCGCCGATCGCGTGCTGACCCGGACTCTCCGACGCTGGCGCCGCCGACGCGCCGAGGCGTTCATCGCGCTGGCACGTGCGCAGTAGCCTGCACGCGCTGGGTGCCGCGACCGACACCGACCTGCAGCGGCTACCTCACGCTACCCGCGTTGCGTGACCCAGGCGCGGCGGCGCGGCGCTCGCGGCGCTGATCGCGCGCGGGCGAGGTCGTCGAGATCGCGGTCGAAGGCGACGCGCGCGCGCTGGCTCGTCCGACGCGACGACATGCCCGCGCTCGCCGCGGCGGGCCGCAGGCGCAGGGTGTCTCGGGGCACGACGCTGCTCTCGCCCTTCGACTCGTTCCTGTGGTATCGCCAGCGCACGCGCCGCCTGTTCGGATTCGACTACCGGATCGAGGTCTACACGCCGGGCCACAAGCGCGTGCACGGCTACTATTCGCTGCCGATCCTCCACGACGGCCAGCTGATCGGCCGCGCCGACGTGAAGAACCATCGCGAGCACCGCCGCCTCGAGATCCGCCACGTGCACTTCGAGCCGTGGTTCGTCCCAGCGCCACGAGCGCCGGCGGCGCGCTGGGGACGTCGATTCGGAGCACGCGATCGAAGGCTTGAGCGACGCGTTCCGGGACCTCGCGCGCTTCACCGGCGCCAACGAGGTCCGCGTCGGCCGAGTCACGCCGAGCCGTCTGGCTCGCGGCCGTGCGCCGCGCCGTCGCCGCGAGCGTCGCGGCCCGCGGGCTCACACCGTCGTCGCGTCACGATATCGAGCCCGAGTCCGGCGAGCGCAGAAGGAAGCGAGGAAGAGGTTGGTACGGGAAGCGAAGTGTGACGTCCCGCCGAAGCGCCGGCTCGACAAGCTCCGGCGTCAAGCCCGGCCAGCGGATCGAAGCGCCCGCCGGCGGCGTGGAGTCGGAGCTTGAGAGAAGCCCCGCAAGTGGGGCCGACGATTTGTTCTACGTTCCGATCGCACCGCGACGCGAGTCGCGGCGAAGGCCCGACTCCGGAGTCGACACCGATCTCCGACCGCGATTGACGCGGCCCGGATTATGCAATCGTTTGACCCGCGTCAAATCGGGTCGGAACCTTCGTGGGTGCGAGAATTCCCTTTGAAAATGCGGGCGGTCTTGATATACCCTGCAGCGGCTAGGGCCTCGGGGCCCGTCCGATTGCGCCGCACTCATGGGTGTTCGACTCAGGGAGAGAACGAACGATGGCCAAGATGATGACGAAGTCTCAGATCGCCGGCCACATTGCCGACAAGTTCGAGATCACCAAGAAGCAAAGCACGATGATCCTCGAGGAGCTCGCGACCCTCGCCGCCAAGCAGGCGAGAAACGGTTTCGTGTTCCCGGGCGTCGGCAAGCTCGTCGTGGTCAAGCGCAAGGCTCGCATGGGCCGCAACCCGCAGACCGGCGAAGCCATCAAGATCCCGGCGAAGACCGTGCTGAAGTTCCGGATCGCCAAGGCCATGAAGGAATTGGCACTCAAGTAGACGGCCACCGCTTTGTGAGAGACCCCGGAGCCCCTGCTCCGGGGTTTTTCATTGGATTCGCAGCCCTAGGACGGGCCTTCGGCCCGCTCATCGCGCGGCCTTTCGAGGGCTTCAGCGTCGCCGGCGACCGGCCGATAACCGCAGCGTCATCCCGGAGGATTGGCCCCTGCGGTACGCCGACGCGCTCATCCACTACCTGCCCGACCCCATCGCCGTCGTCGCCAAGAACGGGGACACGGTCGAGAGCAATCGTGCGCTGCTCGACCTGGCGCTGCGGTGCGGGACCGAGCCGAAGCTCATCGAGCTGTTCGGCGCGCCGTTCGCGCGCCTGCTCGCGCGCGCGTGGATCGAGCGCCACCTCACCGCCCACATGCCGCTCGCTACCGGCCCCGAGCCGCGCACCATGTTCCTCGTCTCGTTCGTGAGCACGAGCGACGACAAGACGCTCGGCGTCATCATCCACGACGTCTCCCCCCAGCTCGACGGCTTTCGCCAGCTCGCCGACCGCGACCAGGACTTCACGGTGCTGCGCGACATCGGCATGGCGCTATCGGGCACGATCGAGGCCGGATCAGCTCACCGAGCGCATCTACGAGGAAACCTTCCGGATCATCCCGAGCCGCAACATCTATATCGCTTTCTACGACCGCGCCTCCGACACGGTCTCCTTCCCGCGCTACGTCGAGGACGGGAGTGGCACGAGTTGAAGTCGCGGCCGTTCGGGAACGGCATCACCGAGTACGTGATGCGCTCCGGCCAACCGCTCCTCCTCGCCCACGACGTCGAGGCGCAGGCCCACGAGCTCGGCATCGAGCCGATCGGGCGTCCGTGCATGTCGTGGATCGGAGCCCCATGGTCGCGGACGGCGAGGTGATCGGCGTGATCGCCTCTGCAGGACTACGAGGTGGAAGACGCGTTCAACGAGCACCACCTCGAGATCCTGAGCGTCGTGGCGACGCAGGCGGCGGCAGCGATCACGAATGTCTACCTGCTCGAGGCCGAGCGACGCACCTACCGCGAGCTGGCCGAGGCGCAGTCGCGCCTGCTCGAGTCGGAGCGTTTGCGGGGCGTGACCGAGACGGTCGGCGCGCTCAACCACGAGATCAACAACCCGCTCGCCGCGATTGCCGGGAACGCGCAACTCCTGCTCAAGAGGAAGGACGAGCTCAAGAAGGACTCGACGCAGAAGGTCGAGGCGATCCTCGAGGCCACGCGCCGCATCCAGCGCGTCACCGGCAAGATGGCGACGCTGATCCAGGCCACCACCATCCCCTACCCGGGCAAGCAGGAGATCATCGACGTCGAGAACTCGATCTCGAGCCAGGACGCCGCCGTCCCGGTGTCGGCCGACGTCGACGAGGCGTTCGACACCGAAGTCTGACGTCGCCGGCGCGCCGCCCGCGTTGCCGCCGTCCACGCACTCTGGCAGGATGCCGCGGCCTCGACGCCCCTGTCCGGAGAGTCCCGATGCGCCGCCTCCTGTTGCCCGTCGCCGCGATCGTGCCGCTCACCGCCCGTCGTTCGCGACGCGCTGGTGACGGATGAACGCCACCGATGGCGCCGGCGCCGCGTCCGGCATCGTCGTCGAAGAGCTGACCAAGACGTACCGCGCCGGCAGCGTGCGGGCGCTCGACCGCGTGTCGATCCAGATCCGCCACGGCGAGACGTTCGGCATCATCGGGCCGAACGGCGCCGGCAAGACGACGCTGCTCGGCTGCCTGCTCGGCTTCCTCTCGCCCCGACGCCGGACGCGTCACGATCGACGGGCACGCGCCCGACGACCTCGACGTTCGCGCCGTCACCGGCTATCTGCCCGAGCGCCTCGTGATGGACCGCTGGATGACCGGGGCCGACTTCCTGCGCTATCACCACGCGCTCGCCAGATTGCCGGCCGAGCGCCGCGACGCGGACGTCGACGCGACGCTCCAGCTCGTCGACCTCGACGACCAGGCCGGGCGCCGCGCGGTCAGGCGCTACTCACGCGGCATGCTCCAGCGCTTGGGGCTCGGGCAGGCGCTGCTCGGCAGCCCGCGCTACCTGTTCCTCGACGAGCCGGCGTCGGGCGTCGATCCCGGCGGGCGTCGTGCTGATTCGCCGCATCCTCTCCGATCTCAAGGCGCAGCGGCGTCACCGTCGTGCTCAACTCGCACCAGCTCGACCAGGTCGAGCGCGTGTGCGATCGCGTCGCGTTCGTGCGGCAGGGTCACGTTGACGCGGTCGAGACGTTGCAGGCGGGTGCTCAGTCGGCGCACGTGCTGCGCGTGCGCTGGACGGAGGGGGCGCCCGAGGCGACGTCGTCGGAGCGCCTAGGGCTCGTCGCCCGCGACGCCGGCGCCGAGCTGCGCGGAGTGACCCCGCCCGAGGCGCGCTTCACCGTGTCGGGCGACGTCGAGGCCGCGCGCCTCGTGCGCGCGCTCGTGGGCGCGGGGGTCCCGATCATCGAGGTGACGCCGGAGGAGGGTCGGCTCGAGCGCCTGTTCCTCGAGCCGCGCGCGGGCACGCCGCCGGCGCCGCCCGCTCCGCCGGCGGGAGGTGCGTCGTGAACCCGACGCTGCTCGTCACGTTCTGGCGGCAACGCCTGACCAGTGGCTTCCGGATCGCGCTGCTCGGCATGCTGACGCTCGTGCCGCTCGGCGGCATCGCGATCCAGCCTGCCCTCGGGCTCGCGGGCTTCAAGGATCCGTTCGGGCTCATCCTCGTCATCGCCGGCGGCGCAGATCGGGCAGGACAGCTCGGCCGGCGTGCTGCAGCTCCTGTTCGCGCGTCCCCTGCGCCGCTCGGAGTACGTGCTGAGCCGCTGGATCGGGATCGCCGCGCTCGTCTCGGTCATCATCGTCATCCAGATCGCGATCGGGGTCGCCGCGCTGGCCGCGCGCGGCGCGACGCCCGATTCGAAGGAGGCGCTGATGATGATCGCCGACAACATCGCGTTCGCGGTCGGCCTGAGCGCCGTGATCGTGATGTTCTCGACGTTCATCGGCGGGATCGCGGACCTGGGGCTGCTGCTGCTGTCGTACTTGATCACGAACCTGATCAGCGTCGTCGGATCGGCCGCCAAGGTGTCGGCGCTGACGAGGGCGGCGGACGAGCTGAAGACGTTCCTGGCGCCCAGGCTCGACCTGTCGGGATGGGTGCTGGACCATGGTCCGGTGTCGTGGTTGGCGATCGTGTCTTACTTCTCCAGCATCACGCTATGTCTGCTCATCGCCATCATGGTGATGAACCGGAAGGAGCTGTCGTATGCCTCCGGATGACCCGCGCGCGGCGCCGAGCGGCGTGAGCCCGACGGCGCCAGGCCGGGATCGCAGCTCGCGATCGGACCCGATGGTCCTGATGGTGATCGCGGTGGTCCTGCTCGCCGCGCGCATCGCGCTCGGTTTCTACACGTCGAAGCATCCGCTCGCCGAGCCCGATCGCGTGCACTGGCAGCCAATCGTGTTCGCGGACTCGCTCGCGCGCACCGAGCGCAAACCGATCCTCTACGAGTTCAGCGCCGACTGGTGCGGGCCGTGTCAGACGATGCAGCGCGAGATCTTCTCGGATCGCGACGGCGCGGATCGGATCGACAAGCTGTTCGTGCCCGTGCGCGTCGTCGACCGCTCGCGCGAGGACGGCCGGAACCGGCCCGAGGTCGCGGGCCTGCAGGCGCGCTTCGGTGTGCGGGCCTTTCCCACGCTCGTCGTCGTCCACCCCGATGTCGGCGAGCCGGCGGTGTTCACCGGCTACCCGGGTCGAGATCGCACGCTCGACCAGCTTACGCAGGCGGGTGTGTCGGTGATGACCGAGCTGGGCCGGCACCCGCCGGCGCTGCCCGACTCGGGGCCCATCCGCCTGCCCTGAGCCGCGCGGTCAGCGGCGCGCGATGGGCTCGCCGTCCGGGTGTGCCGCGAAGCGCGCGATCGCCTCGGCCAGATCGACGGGACGATCCAGCATGACGAAGTGCCCGCAGCCCTCGATGCGCAGTGGCTGGAGCACCGGGATGCGCGAGTAGCCGAGCGTGTCGGCGGTCGCGCGCCACGCCTCGCCGATCGGCCACGAGCGCTCCGCGAGCACGGCCAGCACCGGCATCTTGAGCTGCTCGACCGGCACCGACAGATCGGCGCTAATGGCGAGCCGGATCCACGGCTTGATCGCCGTCGAGTCGAGTGCCGCGGCCTCGTCGTACAGCTCGATCCCCTGTGCCGAGTCGCGGCCGAACGACGTGTAGACCGCGCGCAACAGGCCGCGGTAGTCGGAGTCGAGCGCGCCCAGGATCGCCGCGCGCTCGTCGGGGCCGACCTGCGGGCGCAGCGCGGTCTCGACCAGCACGAGCGCACGGACACGCTCCGGGTGCGCGAGCGCCTCGGCGGTGGCGACGAGCCCGCCGATCGAATGGCCGACGAGGACGACCGGCCCTTCGCCCGCCAGCGCGGCGTCGAGCGACTCGACGGCGCGTTCGAGCGAGAACGGCTCGAGCATCTCGCTCGACCCGTGCCCCGGCAGGCTGATCAAGACGACGCGGTGGTCGCGCGCGAGGTGGCGCGCGGTGAGGAACCAGTGCTCGGGACGGCTGCCGAGCCCGTGCACGAGCGCGATCGTGACCCCGCGGCCCATCGCGTTGTGGGTCGCCGCCGGGGCCTGGCCCACGTCGCGGACGCCGGTGATGAGGCCGGCGAGGGCCATGGCCGTGATGGCGATCGAGACGAGGTGTGGACGTCGGGGCATGGTGTCGTGCTGGGGCGAGAGGTCGGCGGCTCTTGGGAGCGCGGTTTCCGCGGTCGTGATCGCCTCGGGGTTATCGGCCTCCGGCCGCCCCGAACCCCCGAAAATTTCCTTCTTGCTCACTGCACATACGTGCAGTAGTGTCCCGTCCACGGGTCATGCGACAGGAACCCATCGACGAAGCGATCGCCGTGCGGGCGGACTTCCGGGGCGGCGTCGTGACGCCGCTGGCCTTCCGCCGCGGGCAGCGCGAGCAACGGGTGACGCTCGTGAACGCGCGCTGGGTGGACCGAGCGGGCAGACATCCGCGCTTCTACTTCTCGATCACGGTCGAGAGCGGGGACGTCTACCAGCTCAACCTCTCGGCGGCGGACCTGGTGTGGCGACTCGATTCGGTGACGCTGGAGGGGTGATGGCTCTCGAGCAACACAGCCGAAGCGGCGCAGGCCGCGGCCGCGACCGCGCAGGCCGGTCGCGTTCCGCGGTGCCCCGGAGCCTCCTCCTTCTACTTCCGCCGCGGTGTCGGGCAGGGCGCACCTCGTGCCCTCCCTCTCCGCAACGAACCGTACGGCACCCGTGCAACCGGAGACGCGCGCCGCGGTGGAAGCGGGAACTCGAAACGATCACGTGGGGCGCGCGAAGGCGCGCGTATCCAGCGGAGCGGACCGCCGCGCGCGCTCCACATTCGACGACAGGACTTCCGCGGACGGCGTCGCGGCCGGGACCGGCATCGCGGGATCGCCGAAGCCCCCGGCGCGACCCGCCGCGGAGGAATGGAGCAGGAGGCGAGCGCGTGCGAAGAGGGCGCCTGCGTGGCGGACCGCAAGATCCTCCACGTCGACATCGACGCCTTCTTCGCGGCCATCGAGCAACGGCGCAACCCGCGGCTGCGCGGCAAGCCCGTGATCGTCGGCGCCGGCGTCATCGCGTCGTGCTCGTACGAGGCGCGGCAGTACGGGCTGCGCGCCGGGATGCCCTCAGCGAGGCGAAGCGGCTGTGCCCCGAGGCCGTGATCCTCGAGGGCCACACGCAGGTGTACCGCTGCTTCGCGGACGACATCTTCGGCCGCTGCCGGCGGTTCGCCCCCAGCGTCGAGACGTACCTCGACGAGGCCTACTGCGACCTGAGCGGCACCGAGCGGCTGCACGGCGTTCTCGCGGTGGCGGTGCGCGCGCTCAAGGACGAGATCCTGGACGGGACAGGGCTTACCGTGACCTGCGGGATCGGGCCCAACCGGATGCTCGCGAAGCTGATCGGCAAGACCGTGAAGCCCGACGGCCTCGCCTCGATCGAGGCGCGCGACGCCGACGCGTTCCTGCGCGATCTCGCCGTCGAGCAGCTCGCCGGCGTCGGGCACGCCTACGCCGAGGTGCTGCGGTCGATGAACCTCCGCACCATCGGCGATATGCGCGTGCTTCCGATCGACGTGCTCGAGGCGCTGTTTGGCGCCAACGGGCGGCTGCTGTTCGAGCGCTGCCGCGGGCGCGACACCGCGCCGGTCAGCGAGCGCGAGATCCCGCTCACGATCTCGCGCGAGACATCGTTCCACCGCGACACGGCCGACCGCGTCGAGATCGAAGGCATGCTCGAGTACCTGCTCGGTCGCGCGCGTGCCGCGCGGCACGCGAGCTCACGATCCAGCCGCGCACGGTCGCGGTCCATCTGCGCTACGCCGACGGCGAGGGCGACGAGCGCGCGCGCTCGATGGCGCTCGCCTCCGACACCGATCCCGTCGTGCTCGAGGTCGCGCTCGATCTGCTGAGCCGCCTGTTCACGCGCCGCGTCGCGCTGCACGCGGTCGGCGTCACGCTGTCGAGCTTCACGCGCGCGACGGGGGTGCAGGGCTCGCTGTTCGACGAGCGCGAGGCGGGACGCCGCGACGCGCTGTTCCGCGCCTTCGACGGCGTGCGGCGCACGTTCGGCCACGGCGTCGTCGTGTCGGGTCGAGCGCTTGCACCTGAAGGGTCGGCTCGCCGAGGATTTGCACGGGTTCGTGCTGCGCACCCCGTCGCTCACCAAATGACCCGCCGTCGCGCCGCATCGGGCGCGGCCGGCGCCGATCTCACGCTGTTTCCCGTCGCCGGGAGGAGCCCCATGAAGCCGTCTGCGTTCCTCGACTTCGCACCGTCATCTACTACGTCGCCGACGTCGAGGCGCGCGAAGCAGTGGTATCGCTCCGTGCTCGGGATCGACCCCTACTTCGACGAGCCGTTCTACGTCGGCTTCAACGTCGGTGGCTTCGAGCTGGGGCTCCACCCCAACGAAGGCGACCTCGGGCCCGGAGCGGGCGGCGCGGTCACGTACTGGGGTGTGCCGAACGTGGCCGAAGCGTGGAAGCGTCTGCTCGGGCTCGGCGCCGCGTCGTCGAGCGAGCCGCAGAACGTCGGCGGCGACATCGTGGTCGCGACCGTGAAGGATCCGTTCGGGAACCTGCTCGGCATCATCGAGAACCCGGACTTCCCGAACACCGCCTAGGGCGCCGCGTCGACGAGGTCGACACGCCATCATGACCTCGCTCACGCCGCTTCGCGTCCGCTCGCACGGCTCGCTGCTCTACGGCACCGCGTCGCCCGAGCGGCTGGTGGCGCGGGCGCTCGAGCTCGGCTACCGGGCACTCGCGCTCACCGATCGCGACAACCTCTACCTCGCGATCCGCTTCCTCCAGCACGCGCGGAGCGAGGGCTGCGCCCGATCCTCGGCGCCACCGTCGCCGCGGGCCATCACGAGGCGCTGCTGCTCCCGATCGACCGCCGCGGCTATGCGCACCTGTGCGAGATCCTCACGCACCGCCGGCTCGACGACGGCTTCGACCTGATCGCGGCGCTGACGCCGACCGACGATCACGCACCGGCGGCGGGGCTCGAGATCGTCGTCGAGTCGGTGGGGCTCGCGGCCACGTTGCTCGCGGCCGGCGTGCCGGCGGCGCGCGGTGCGACGAGCCGCGCCGGCGCGCGCGGCGCCACGGCGGGCCTGTGGATGGGCGTGCGCGGGCTCGCGAGCGAGCGCGCGCGACTCGGCGAGAGCGCGCGGCGGCGGCGCGATCGCTCGGACGTGTCGATGGTCGCGACCGGCGACGTCGTGCTGCTCGACCCCGCCGACCGCCACGCGCACCGCGTGGCGGTGACGGCGGCGGCGGGCGAGCTGCTCGAGCGCATGCCGCCCGCGGCGTTCTGCGCGCCCGACGCGTGCCTCGTCCCGCCCGCGGCGTGGGAGCAGCGCGTGCGCGCGATCGCGGGCGGCGCGGGGCTGCCGCAGGTCGCGAGCGAGGCGCTCGCGAACAACGCGCTCCTGGCCGGGCGCTGCCGGCTCGAGATCGAGCTCGGCACGCCGATCTTCCCCCGCGCCCCGCTCCCCGACGGCGTCGCCGGCCTCGACCACCTGCGCGCGCAGTGCGAGGTGGGCTCGCGCGGCGGCTGAGCCACGCGGTGACGCCGGGCGCCGCCGGGCCGCGCCCGGCTCGCCGACGAGCTGTCGATGATCGAGCGCATGGGGTTCACCGAGTACTTCCTGCTCGTCGCCGAGATCGTCGGCTTCGCGCGCGGGCGCGGCATCCCCTCGGTCGGCCGCGGGTCGGGCGCCAGCTCGATCGTCGCGTACGCGCTCGGCATCACCAACGTCGACCCGCTGCGCTACGGCCTCACGTTCGAGCGGTTTCTCAACCCGACGCGACGCGACTGCCCCGACCTGGACATCGATCTGTGCTGGTGGCGCCGCGACGAGGTCATCGAGCACGTCTACGACACGCTACGGTCGCGACCGCGTGGCGATGATCTCGACGCACGCGACCCTCGGCGCGCGCTCGGCGTTCCGCGAGACCGCGAAGGCGCTTGGCGTGTCGAACGCGCGCGTCAACGCGCTCGCGCGCCGCGTGCCGCGCGAGCTGAAGCCCCCGTTCGCCGAGCGGCTGCGAACACTGCCCAGGCTCGCGCGACGTCGACTGGAGCGAGCCGCCGCTCGCGCAGGCGCTGGCGCTCGCCGAGCGCCTCGACCAGGCGCCCGCGGCATCTCTCGATCCACAGCGGCGGAGTGGTGATCGCGGACCGGCCGCTCACGCACTACGTCCCGCTCGAGCGCGCGGCCTTGGGACTCGTCGTCACCCAGTTCGAGATGAGGGCGATCGAGGCGATCGGGCTGGTCAAGATGGACCTGCTCGGCAACCGCGCGCTGAGCACGATCGCCGAGTGCGTCGAGCTGGCGCGGCCGCGGCACGCCGCGGACGGGCCGACGCTCGACGTCGATCGCATTCCCGATCCCGACCCCGCCACGTGCGAGCGCCTGGCGGCCGGCGACACGCTCAACTGCTTCCAGCTCGAGTCGCCGGCGATGCGCCACCTGCTGCGCATGCTCGACGCGCGCACGCTCGACGACACGATCGCGGCCGTCGCGCTGGTGCGCCCGGGGCCGGCCGAGTCGGGCATGAAGGAGGCGTTCTGCCGCCGCGCGCGGCGCCGAGCCGGTCACGGTGCCCCACCCGCGCCTCGAGCCGGTGTTGCGCGGCACGCACGGCGTCATGCTCTACGAGGAGGACGTGTTGCGCGTCGCGGCCGCGCTGACCGGGATCTCGCTCGCCGAGGGCGACCACCTGCGGCGCGCGATCGGCGCGGCGCGCGACGACGAGGAGTTTCGCTCGCTCGAGCGCGGCTTCATCGCGCTCGCCGTGCGCGCCGGCGTCGTCGAGCACGACGCGCGCGCGGTGTGGCGCGACCTCGCGCGCTTCGCCGGCTACGCGTTCTGCAAGGCGCACGCGGCCGGCTACGGCACGCTCGGCTACCACAGCGCGTACCTCAAGACCCATTTCCCGACGGAGTACGCGGTCGCGATCCTGAACCATCACGCCGGCATGTACGCCACGTGGGTGCACGTCGAGGACCTGCGGCGCGCCGGCGTCGTGTTCCGCCCGCCGTGTGCGGTGCGTTCCGGAGTGGAACTCGACGCTGGACGGCGCCGCCGTCCGCGTCGGGCTGTCGCGCGTCTTCGGGCTCCACCGCGCGACCGCCGACCGCATCGTCGCGGCGAGGACGGAGCGGCCGTTCGCGAGCCTCGCCGAGCTGGTCGAGCGCGTCCGCCCGGCGCTCCCCGAGCTGGAGTCGCTGATCTACGCCGGGTCGCTCGACGAGCTAGGGCGCACGCGGCCGTCGTTGCTCCTCGAGGCGCGCGCCGGCGCCGCGCGTGGAGCCGTCACGGCACCATCGGCGCACGCACGGGGTCAAGACACGCTCCGTTCCGCGTGCCCGAGCTGGTGGCGTCGAACGGCCACGCGCTGCGGCTCCTGCCGCGCGCGCCGGTCGCGGCGCCCGAGCTGCCGGAGTTCTCGGCGGCGGATCGCGTCCGCTACGAGTGCGAGGCGAGCGGCCTGTGGTTCACCGCGCACCCGCTCGACGTCCTGGCGGCGCCCGAGGCGCTGGCGGGCGCGGTCCCGGCCGCCGAGGTCGAGCGCCACGTGGGACGCCGCGTCACGGTGGCGGGGTTGCCGTGCGCGTCACGTCCGGTCGAGACCAAGGGCGGCGAGCGCATGTTGTTCCTGACGCTGGCCGACCACTCGGGACTCGTCGAGTGCGTGCTGTTCCCGGACGCCTACCGGCGCTGGGCCACGGTGACGCGCGCGCAGGTCGTGCGCGTGGAGGGCCGCGTCGACGACACGCTCGGGGCACTCAGCGTCGGCGTCGAGCGCGCATGGGGTTTCGGTGCCGACGATCGCCGCGCCGTAGAGGACGGGTCACGCCGCCATGCGGGACACGCCGTCCGATGAGCGTTTTGTCGTTGACTTCGCGCGCACGGGCGTGAAATCTCTCCAGACGCACCGGGAATCTCCGCGCGCGTTGAACACCGCCCATTGACTCAGTGGGCGCGGCCGAGTGCAGCCCTCGATGGGCAACGCCGGCCGACACGTGAAAAGCCGACGCCGGAGCCGGCTCCTCTCGACGGACGAATGCTTCCGCGAGGGATTCGCTGGATCAGGCGTCGGCATTTTTTGTGCCGGCCGCGGCCTCACGCTCCATCTCCCGCTTGGCCTTCCCGACCTGGACGAGCAGGTCCCACGACGCGCCGGTCGCGTTCCCCAGCAACATGCCGACGGCGCCGACGAGGAGCAGCATGAAGTCGGGGTGTCCGCGCAGGACCGCGACCCCGGTGCCGCCGATCATGAGGAAGGCAACCAACGGAATCCAACGTCGCATCCGCATGTCGCCGTGGAAAAGCCCCGGCTCCCGAACGGCCGACGACTTGTCGCGAGCTCACGATGATCGCGACGATCGCGAGCGTGATCATCTGTACGCCGAGCGGACGGAGGCCGACGGACGGCGCGAGCATCGCCAGCGACAGGACGAGGACGATGACGAACGACAGCAGCGTGCCGCGCGCGAGCCGCAGCAGGTGCTGGCGCGAGTCGTGGAGCAGGGCGTCGAGGTTGAACGACAGCGCGACGAACAGCAGTCCGACCAGCGTCACCGCCGCGGTGCCGGCGAGCAGGAAGAAGTCGTGCCACGCCTCGATGTCCGCGAAAGGACTCGCGGGCGAGGCGGCGAGGACGATCACAACCCCAGCTCGCCCCGGATCGATCGCATCGCCGCGAGCGTGAACGCGATGTGCTCGTCCAGGTCGACGCCCAGCTCGCCCGTGCCGGCGAGGATGTCGTCGCGGTTGACGTTGCGGGCGAAGTCGGCGCGCTTCATCTTCTTCTTCACGGACGCGACCTCGACCCGCTCGAGCGACTTCTCGGGCGTGACCAGCGAGCACGCGACGAGAAAGCCGCACAGCTCGTCGCACGCGAACAGTGCGCGCGCCATGCGCGTGTCACGCGGGACGCCGGAGTACGTGGCGTGACCGAGCACGGCGCGGCACACGTCCTCGGCCAGCCCTGCTCGCGCAGGAGCGCGACCCCTGCATGGGATGCCGCTCGGCGTCGGGATGGCGCTCCCAGTCGAAGTCGTGGATCAGGCCGGTCAGGCCCCAGCGGGCCTCGTCCTCGCCGTAGTGGCGCGCGTAGGCGCGCATCGCGACCTCGACGGCGTAACAGTGCTTGCGCAGCGCCGGGTTCTGGACCCACTCGTGGAGCAGCGCGAGCGCCTGCTCGCGCGACGGGAGCGCGTCAACCGTCATCGCGAGCCACCGTCACTTGTTCTCGAAGAACGCCCGATTCTTCTCGATGAAGGTCTTCCACTTATCGGGCACGCCGTTGTCCGGGAAGATCGCCTGCACGGGGCAGGCCGCCTCGCAGGCCTGGCAATCGATGCATTCGTCGGGGTGGATGTAGTACTGGTCCTCGCCCTCGTAGATGCAGTTGACGGGCAGACCTCGACGCACGACTTGTCCTTGACGCCGATGCACGGCTCCGCAATGACGAACGGCATCTCGTTCTTCCCCCTCGACCCTCGGCACAGACGGCGGTTTCGCACGCAGTCTAAAAGGAGGATCGCGCGAACGCAACGCAGCGCCCGCGCGGGGACGCCTCACCGCCGCGCGAACCCGCCGCGCGAGCTCCCGCCGTGCGCACGCGCCTCGATCACACGCGCGCCCGGAGGCCGACGGCCGCGCCTCGCCGGGCCTTGACCCGTCGCGCGCCCGTCCCTAAGGTGTTTGGCCACTCTCGTTCGTTCTCCCTCGGACGCCCCTCATGACCGGCAGCACCCCCGACCTGTCCCGCCTCCGCATCGACCGGGACGCCCCGTCCGCGAACGCCGGCAACGGCCGCCGCACGTTCATCCTCATCGCGGCGATCGTGATGGTGGGCTCTCGCGGCCCTGGCCTACCTGGCGTCGGCGACCGCGCGCGATCGAGGTGAAGGTGGCGAGCGCGTCGGTCACGGGTGGCGAGTCGCAGGTCACGGGCGAGGGCATCACCGCCAACGGGTACGTCGTGGCGCGCACCAAGGCGTCGGTGTCGGCCAAGATCGCGGGACGCCTCGAGTACCTCAGCTGTCCACGAGGGCTCGCTTCGTCAAGAAGGGCGAGGTCATCGCGCGCATCGAGAGCCGCGGCTACGCGGCCGCGCTGGCGAGCCGCGCGCGCCGAGTCGCACCGCATCGAGGTCGAGCTGGCGCAGGCGCAAGCGCGACCTCGAGCGCTCGCGCTGCGCTGCGCCAACAGGACTGATCTCCAGGCGCGGACCTCGAGAACGCCGCGACCCGCGTGGAGCGCGACCGCCGCCCAGCTCGAGTCCGCGCGTGCCGAGGCTCGACGGCGCGGCCGTCAACCTCGAGAACACGCGCGTGCGCGCGCCGTTCGACGGCACGGTGCTGCGCAAGGACGCGGAGGTCGGCGAGATCGTGGCGCCGGCATCGGCGGGCGGCGGGCTCACGCGCACCGGCGATCGTGACCATGGCGGATCTCGGCCACGCTCGAGGTCGAGGTCGACGTCAACGAGGCCTACATCGCGCAGATCCGCGGCGACCAGGCCGCGGCCATCACGCTCGACGCCTATCCCGGACACGTCGTTCCGCGGGCGCGTGCGGCAGGTCGTACCGACGGCGGATCGCCAGAAGGCGACGGTGCAGGTCAAGGTCTCGATCCTGGACCGCGACCCGCGCATCCTGCCCGAGATGGGCGCCAAGGTCGTGTTCCTGCGCACGTCGGACCGACGCGGTCGCGTCAGCTGCCGCGCGCGCGTGCTGATCCCCGCCGAGCGCGGTGGTGCGCGACGGTAGCGACGGCACGCAGGTGTGGGTCGTCGAGAACCAGAAGGTCGCCGGCGCGCGCCGTCGAGATCGGCCGCGCGCGCGGCGATCACGTCGAAGTGGATCGAAGGGTCTCACCGGCGGCGAGACCGTGGTGCTCAATCCGCCCGCCACGCTCAGAACGGACTCCGGCGTCCGCATCGCCAGCTCCTGACGCGAGGGTTCACCATGGCATCGGTTCAAGTCGTCGACGTCCGCAAGGTCTACCGGCGCGACACCCAGGAACATGCCGGTGCTCGATGGTCTCAGCCTCGACGTCGCCCGACGGCGACTATCGTCGCCCTCATGGGACCCTCGGGCAGCGGCAAGACGACGCTGCTCAACCTGATCGGCGGCATCGACCAGCCGACGTCAGGGCAGGTGATCGTCGGCGACACGAACATCGGCACGCTCGGCGGCCGTGATGCTCGCGCACTGGCGCTCGCGCCACATCGGCTACATTTTCCAGCTCTACAACCTCATTCCGGTGCTGACCGCGCGCGCAGAACGTCGAGCTGCCGCTGCTGCTCGTGCGGATGAGCGGCGAAGGAGCGGCGTGAGCGCGCCGACACGGCGCTCGAGCTGGTCGGGCCTCAGCGATCGCGTGGGGCACTATCCGCGACAGCTCTCGGGCGGACAGGAGCAGCGCGTCGCCATCGCGCGCGCGATGGTGAGCGATCCCGGCCGTGCTGCTCGCCGACGAGCCGACCGGCGATCTCGACCGCAAGTCCGCGGCCGAGATCCTCCAGCTCCTCGAGCAGCTCAATCAGCGAGTTCAAGAAGACGATCATCATGGTCACCCACGACCCGCACGCGGCCGAGCGCGCGCAGCGGATCGTGCAGCTCGACAAGGGCGTGCTGAGCGACGGCGCGGCGAGGCGCTCATGAACCTGATCTCGCTCGTGCTCGTGAATCTGGGGCGCAACAAGCGCCGGACGGTGCTGACCTTCCTCAGCGTGATGGTCGCGCTGTTCCTGTTCTGCGCGCTGGGCGGCGTGCTCGACACGCTGCAGGAGTCGATCAAGGTGGGGAGCGAGACGCGGCTCGTCGTCCGCAACGCCATCTCGCTCGTGTTCCCGATGCCACTCTCCTACCGCGAGCGCATCGCCGCGGTGCCCGGGGTCAAGCGCGTCGCCATCTCCCAATGGTTCGGCGGGCAGGATCCGAAGGACCCCACAACTTCTACGCGCAGTTCGGCGTCGACGACGAGTACTACAAGGTCTACGCGCCGGACGTCGACATTGTCGCCGCCTCGCCGCCGCAGGCGCAGGGTCTCGGTGCCCGACGGCATCGATCCCAAGCTCGCCACCTACCTGGTCGAGCAGGACGCGTGCATCGTCGGGCGCAAGCTGCTCGAGAAGATGCACTGGAGGCTCGGGCAGAAGGTGACCGTCGCCGGCACCATCTTCCCCGGCAGCTGGGAGTTCACGATCCGCGCCGTCTACGCACGCGAAGAAGAAGTCGTTCGGCGAGGAGACGATGTTGTTCCACTGGAAGTACCTCGACGAGCGCGCCATGTACGGCCAGGGTCAGGTCGGGATCTACATCCTCGAGCTGTCGGACCCGGGCGCGGGCCGCGGAAATCGGGCAGCAGATCGACGACCTGTTCGAGAACTCATCGGCAGCGACCCGCACCGAGAGCGAGCAGGCCTTCCAGGCCGGGTTCGTGAGCATGTACGGCAACATCCCGTTCGTGCTCAGGGTCATCGGGCTCGCGGTGGTGTTCGCGATCCTGCTCGTCGCGGCCAACACGATGGTGATGGCGGTGCGCGAGCGCACGCGCGAGATCGGCGTGCTCAAGACGCTCGGGTACGAGGACGGCACGCTGTTCCGGATGGTGCTGATCGAGGCCGCGCTCATCACGCGTCGGCGGCGGTACGCTCGGCGCGCTTGCTCGCCAAGTTCGCGCTCGGCTCGAGCGGGTTCAGCCTCGGCGGCTTCCTCCCGCCCATGTCGGTGTACTGGAGCACCGTGTTCACCGGCATAGGCATCGCGGCACTCGATCGGCGCCGTGAGCGGGCTCATCCCCGCCTGGCAGGCGTCGCGGCTCGAGATCGTGGACGCGCTCAGGCGCGTGGACTGACGGAGGCACCATGGCGATCCCGATTTCGTACAACATTCGCAACGTCCTGCAGCGGCCGGTCTCGACGATCACCACCGCGATCGGCGTCGGCCTCACCGTGACCATCTTCATCGGCGCGCTGGCCCTCGCCGAGCGGATTCCGCGCCGCGCTGCGTCGAGACCGGCTCGCGCGACAACGCGATCGTGCTCCGCAAGGGCGCCGACAGCGAGATCTCGAGCGGGATCACGCGCGAGCAGGTGAGTATCATCCGCGCGCAACCCGGACGTGGCCCTCGGCCCCGACCAACGCCCGCTGGCCAGCGCCGACCTGGTCGTGGTCACGAACAAGCCGCGGCTCGGGCAGCCGGGCTCGTCGAACGTGACCGTGCGCGGCGTCGACCCGAGCGCGATCGGCGTGCGCTCGCAGATCAGGATCGTCGAGGGCCGCAACGTTCACGCCGGGGACCGAGCGAGGTCATCGTCGGGCGGCGCATCGCGCCGCGCGCTTCGCGAACTGCGCCGTCGGCGACCGCATCCAGTTCCAGCAGCGCGACTTCGTGGTCGTCGGCCACTTCACGGCCGGCGGCTCGTCGTTCGAGTCAGAGATCTGGGGCGACGCCGCCGTGCATGGGCCCGGCCATGGATCGCGAGGACGTGTTCCAGACCCTGACGTTCCGCATGAAGCGACCCCTCGCGCTTCGACGCGCTGAAGCGCGAGCTCGAGGCCGACCCGCGTCTCCAGGTGCAGGTGCAACGCGAGCGCAGCTTCTACTCGGCGCAGTCCGAGCTGCTCACGAACGTGATCCGCGTCCTCGGCGTCTTCATCACCGGCATCATGGCGATCGGGGCGATCTTCGGCGCCATGAACACGATGTACGCCGCGGTCGGCTCGCGCACGCGCGAGATCGCGACCCTGCTCGTGCTGGGCTTCAGCCCATTCGCGGTGATGCTCTCGTTCATGTTCGAGTCGATCTTTCTGTCGCTGCTCGGCGGCGTGCTCGGCTGCCTGCTCGCGCTGCCGATCAACGGCATCACGACGAGCACGACAAACTTCCAGTCGTTCAGCGAGGTCGCGTTCGCGTTTCGCGTCACGCCGCTCGCGCATGCTCGCCGGGCTCGTGTTCTCGTTGCTGATGGGCTTCGTCGGCGGCATCCTGCCGGCGTGGCGGGCGGCGCGGGAGCCGTTGGCGACGAGCCTGCGGGAGATGTAGCGCCGGACGCGTGACCACACCCCTCGGAGCACGTGCATGCCGGTGACGTATTCCATTGGCTCGAACCTGCTGTTGATGACGGCCGCGGGTGAATACGAGCCGCAGGATCTGCCGCGTACGTTCCTCGCCGCCTTGAACGATCCCGCGTGCCCGGCCCACGTCGCGCTCCTGCTCGACGTGCGTCCGTCGAGCATGCTCGCCACCCGCTCCATGGACGACATTCGCGCGATCGGTCAGTTCCTCCGGGCCCTACGCCGAACGCATCGGCGGGCGATGCGCGGTCGTCACCGGAACCGAGGTTCAGTACGGGCTCGGCCGGATGGGGTCCATCTACATGGAGTCCGTCGGGGTCGAGGCCGGGATCTTCCGGGACATGGAGTCCGCGATGGAATGGCTGAACACGCGGGGGCCGGTGGAGAAGTGACGAGCGAATCCCGTGGGCGTCGGCCGATCCTTTCGCTTTCCGGCCACCGCCGCGACGGGAGTGGGTCCCCTGACCGCGGCGCGTGAAACTCGCGCACGCGACGCACCACGCGCCCACGCCTCAAGCCTTGACGCATACGCACGCGCAGTATCTAATCGGGCGTCCGCTCTCCAGCGGCTCGTTCGCAGTTCGCGTTCGTGTTCCGCGCATCGGGTTTGGACACCTGGTCAAGGTGAGGCTCGAAACCTCTACGCCCCATCGCGAGAGGCTCGGAGTTCGCTCTCGTCGCCGACGGCCTGCGGAGCCACGGGCTCTCCGCCTAGGCGACGGCCCGACGCCTGGGGCGGAAAAAACTCTGTGACGAGGAGGACCCGTGGGATTCCTGCCGCCTCTGGTCGCACTGCTCGTCCTGGTGGTCTTGCTGGTCGTCATCGCCCGCGTGCTCGGCTCGCGGATCACGATCTACGATCACGAGGTCGGCCTCCTCTATGTCTCGGGGAAGCTCCGTCGGCCGCTCGGTCCGGGCGGACACTGGATCCTTCAGCCGTTCGCCGAGGTCCGTAAGCTCGACCTTAGGCCGCGCGTGGTCACCGTGCCCGGCCAGGGAAGTGCTGACCTCGGACAACGTCTCGATCAAGACGAGTCTCCTCATCCGCTATCGGATCAGAAGCCCGAGATTGCGGTCCAGTCGGCGACGTCGTTCGAAGAGGTCCTGTACGCGGACGCTCAAGGTCGCGCTTCGCGAGATCGTCGGCGGCATGGCGGTCGAGTCGCTCGTGAGCGAGCGCTTGTCGCTCGGAACCGCGCTCGAGGAACGGCTGCGTCCGAAGGCGACGGCGCTCGGGTTGTTGCTGGAGAGCGCGGGGCTCAGGACCTGATCTTTCCTCCCATGCTGCGACAGGTGTTTCATCAGGTCGTCGAGGCGCGCAAGGCGTCGCAGGCATCCCTCGAGCGCGCGCGCGGCGAGGTCGCGACGTTGCGGAGTCTTGCCAACGCGGCCCGGATGCTCGAGAACAATCCCGCGCTGCTCGCGCTCAGGACGCTCGAGACCGTCTCGACGGGAAGCACACGCTGGTGCTGGGCGCTCCGTCGGTGCTGCCGATTCCGTCGGCCGGCGGGGCGGCGGCGGGACCGCGCCCCTCCGGAGGAGGGCGGTGTCGAGACCGAGGACTAGGTCGCTGCATCGGGCTCGTCGTGCGCCCATCCTGGGGCGGGGCCGCGCTGGCCCCTCGACTGCCTTGTGCACCGCCATGACATCTCCTCCGGTGCTCGAGCCATCCAACAGGCATCACGTTGTTCCCGCTGGAGACCGCTTGGCTCCCACCGGGCCGCGGCGGCGCTTCCCGAGCCGCGCCGCCTGCACTAAATTCGCCGGCCAAACTCGCCGAGGAGAACGCCTTGTCCCATACCCACGACGTCCTGATCCTGGGCTCCGGCCCCGCGGGCTATACGGCCGCGCTCTACGCGGCTCGGGCGAACCTCAAGCCCCTGCTGCTCGCTGGGGACCAGCCGGGCGGCCAGCTCACGATCACGACCGAGGTCGAGAACTACCCGGGCTTCCGCGAGTCCATCATGGGGCCCGAGCTGATGGACATCTTCCGCGACCAGGCGGCGCGCTTCGGGGCCGAGATTCGCAGCGAGACGGCGCAGCGCGTCGACTTCTCGCGACAGCCGTTCACCATCTGGACCGACGCGGACGTGATGTACCGCGCGCGCAGCGTGATCGTCGCGACCGGCGCTCAGGCGATGCTGCTCGGCCTCGAGCGAGGACAAGCTTCATGGGCTTCGGCGTCTCGGCGTGCGCGACCTGCGACGGATTCTTCTTCCGTGACAAGCGCATCATGGTCATCGGCGGTGGAGACACGGCGCTCGAGGAGGCGATCTACCTGACCCGCTTCGGCAAGGACGTCGTCGTCGTCCACCGTCGCGACGACGCTGCGCGCCTCGAAGATCATGCAGGAGCGCGCGCGCGAACCCGAAGATCCGCTTCATCTGGGACAGCGAGGTGGTCGAGGTGCTCGGGGTCGAGGATCAGAAGGTGCGCGGCGTGAAGCTGCGCCATCGCAAGACCGGCGCCGTCACCGAGCACGGCGATCGACGGAGTGTTCGTCGCGATCGGGCACCAGCCCAACACCGCGTTCCTGAAGGGCGTCCTGCCGATGGACCCGCGCGGCTACCTGCTGGTCGAGCCGGGCACGACGCGCACGTCGATCCCGGGCGTGTTCGCGGCGGGCGACGTCGCGGACTCGGTCTACCGTCAGGCCGTCACCGCCGCCGGCTCGGGATGCATGGCGGCGATCGACGCGGAGCGGTGGCTCGAGCACGAGAGGCACGCGGCCCAGGTCGCCGAAGGGATCGGGAACGCGAAGGCGTCCTGAGGCGGGTCACCGCCTCGGAACTACTACTGAGGCAGCATGGAACGCGAAGTTCTCGAATTCGATGTTCAGTTCATCGGCGCCGGCCCGGCCGGGCTCGCGGGCGCGATCCATCTCGCGAACCTGATCGAGCGGCACGACGCAGGCGATCGCCGCCGGCGCGCCCGGCACGTCGCTGCGGCGAGGTCTCGATCGCGGTGCTCGAGAAGGCGTGCGACGGTCGGCGCCCACGGCATCTCGGGCGCGGTGCTCGACCCGCGCGCGCTGCGCGAGCTGATGCCCGACTATCGCGAGCAGGGCTGCCCGATCGAGAGCGACGTCACGCGCGACGACGTCTACTTCATGTGGAACGGCGGCCGAGCTGCGCCTGCCGATCGTGCCGCCGATGCTCGACAACCACGGCAACCACATCCTCTCGCTCGGCAACTTCGTCGCGTGGCTCGCGGAGCATCGCCGAGGCGAAGGGCGTGCTGGTCGTGACCGAGACGCCGGCGGCGCAGCGCGATCGTCGAGAGCGGCCAGCGTGCTCGGCGTGCGCGACCGGCGACAAGGGCGTCAACAAGCGGGGCGAGCACAAGCCCAACTACCAGCCGGGCGCCGAGTGCCGCGCCAAGGCGACGGTGCTGTGCGAGGGCCCGCGCGGCACGATCGCCAAGGTGCTCGAGCAGCAGCTCGGCCTCACCGTCGGCACGCAACGCCGCAGGTCTACTCGACCGGCGTGAAGGAGCTGTGGGAGATGCCGGCCGGGCCGCGTCGACAAGGGTCGCGTCATCCACACGCATGGGCTTCCCGCTCCCGACCGAGACCTTCGGCGGCGGCTTCATCTACGGCATGAACGACACGCACGTGGTCGGTGGGCTTCGTCACCGGCCTCGACTACGCGCGACCCCACCACCGATCCGCACCGCAATCTGCAGCGCTTCAAGACGCACCCGCTGGTGCGCGCGCTGCTCGAGGGCGGCAAGATGGTCGTCGTACGGCGCCAAGGCGATCCCCGAGGGCGGCTGCTGGGCGATGCCCAAGCTCTCCGCCGACGGCGCTGCTGCTGTGCGGCGACACCGGCGGCTTCCTGAACGGCGCGCGCCTCAAGGGCATTCACCTCGCGATCAAGTCCGGCATGCTCGCGGCCGAGACCCTGTTCGAGTGCCTGCTCGCCGGCGACTTCTCGAAGGAGCGGCTGCCGGGCTACGAGAAGCGCGTCGAGAGCTCGTGGGCCGCGAGCGAGCTCAAGTCGGTGCGCAACTTCCACCAGGGCTTCGAGCACGGCCTGCTCGCGGGGCTGCATCAACACCGGCGTCGGCATCGTCACCGGCGGGCGCGACCTGATGCTGCGCGACCGCGCACCGCAACGCACCGGGATACGAGCGCATGCGGAAGCTGCAACGGCAGGCGAACGAGCGGCAAGCTCGCGCCGATCAAGTATCGACGGCGTGCTGACGTTCGACAAGCTGGCGGACGTCTATCATTCCGGCACGCAGCACGACGAAGACCAGCCGGTGCACTTGGTGGTCGCCGGACACCAGCGTGTGCGCGACTCGAGTGCCGCGCAGGAGTACGGGAACCCGTGTCAGCACTTCTGCCCCGCCGAGCGTCTACGAGATGGTGCCCGGACGAGGCGAAGCCGGGGGCGCTGCAGCTTGCAGATCAACGCGTCGAACTGCGTCCACTGCAAGACGTGCGATATCGCCGATCCGTACCAGATCATCACCTGGGTCACGCCCGAGGGCGGCGGCGGCCCGAACTACAAGAACCTCTGATGTCGCCGGCGCTCTCGCTTCCGCACCGCACCGCATCGCGCCTCGTCGCGTTTCCTGGCGGATCGGCGCCCTCGCCGTCCTCACGCTGCTCGCGATCGGCGCAGGCTCGTGCGCCACGACGCCGGCCGTCGAACCGAGCAGCGAGCCCGTCACGAACTCGGCGACGTACGCCGCGCGTGCGGGCCTCCGCCCCGAGTACCGCGTGTTCTACGACGCGCTCGTCGACTACGGCGACTGGGTCCTGATCGAGCCGTACGGTTGGGTGTTCCGTCCGCGTCGTCGGCTACGACACGTGGAATCCCGTACTGGGACGGCTTCTGGACGCCGACCGACGTGTACGGTTGGGTGTGGGTGTCGGGCGAGCCGTTCGGTGGGCGACCTACCACTACGGCCGCTGGCTGCGCGACGACTATCAGGGATGGGTGTGGGTGCCGGGCGTGGATTGGGCGCCGGCGTGGGTGGCGTGGAACACGACGAACAACTACGTCGGCTGGGCGCCGTTGAGCCCGGGGTCGTCGTGGACGTCGGCGAACCTGTCGACGAGCGCGCCGTTCCAGTACGTGCCCGCCAGCGCGCTCGGATCCACCAACATCAAGGCGCAGGTCCTCAGCGCGAAGGACGTGCCCGCGGGACCCGAGGCGCGCGCGACTCGTCACCAACCTCGCCCACGCCGACGGCGTCACGATCAACCGCGGGCCGCGCATCGGTTGGGTCGAGGCCAGGCGGGTCCGCTTCACGCGCACGAAGATCCGAGGACCTCGTGGCGTCGGAGACGCCACGGCGATCCGCGCGCGCATGAAAGCCGAGCCGCCGCCGTCGATGCCGGCCACCGAGACGCCCGAGACGCCGGCGCGTGCCGCGGCGAATCGGGCGTCGGCCCAGGCGCGTGCGCTCATGGACCAGCATCGCCCGCTGCCGCAGACGCTGACCGTCGTGCGACCGATCAATGGTCGCGAGGCGCCCGCAGCGCCGCCGACCAAGTCCGCGCGCCGGCGCCCACGAAGAGCAGCGCACCGCGCGACACGACGCGCTAACCCGGGCGTGACGTGAGCGCGCTCGCCTTGGGCCCCGTCGCGGCCGCCGGCCGGATTCGCGCCGGGCGTTGCGCCTCGGATTCGATCTCGTCGGCATCGCCGACGTCGCACCGCTCGAGGCGCGCGAGCGCTACGAGGCGTGGCTCGCCGCCGGCCGGCACGGCGAGCATGGCCTACCTCGCGACGCGCGCGGCATCGCGAGCGCCGCGCCGATCTCGATCGCATCCTGCCCGGCGTGCGCATCGGTCGTGTGCGTGGCGCTGTGCTATCCGCCGAGCGCGCGACGCGGCGCGCGACTCGGCGCCTCGGCCGCATCGCGCGCTACGCCGCGGGCGAGGACTACCATCGCGTGCATGGCGGACAAGCTCGCCGCGCTCGAGACGCTCGTGGTCGGAGCTGCTGCCGGGCGCGCGCGCGCTCGGTTACGCGGACACCGGCGCCATCCTCGAGCGCGGCGTGGGCGCAGCGCGCGGGGCTCGGCTGGATCGGCGAAGCACACCTGCCTCATCTCGCCGCGCATCGGCTCGTGGCTGTTCTGCTCGGCGAGCTGCTCGTCGACCGCGATCTGGCGGCCGACCCGCCGTTCGCGCTCGACCACTGCGGCACGTGCCGCCGCTGCATCGACGCGTGCCCGACTCAGGCGCGATCGTCGCCGCCGTACGAGCTCGACGCGCGGCTGCTGCATCTCCTACCTCACGATCGAGCACCGCGGCGCGATCCCGCGCGAGCTGCGGCCCGCCGTCGGCGACTGGATCTTCGGCTGCGACCTGTGCCAGGAGGTGTGCCCGTGGAATCGCTTCGCGCCGCCCGCGCGCGAGGCGCGGCTCCACGCCCGCGCGCTCGACGGCTGGACGCTCGAGCGCTTCCTCGAGCTCGACGACGCCGGCGTTCCGCGCGCTGTTCGCCGACAGCCCGATCCGGCGCGCGCGGCGCGACGGATTCCTGCGCAACGTGTGCGTCGCGCTCGGGAATCGCGGCGAGGCCTCGGCGCTGCCGGCGCTCGCGCACGACGCTGGCGACGCGATCCGCGCGCGCTCGTGCGCGTCGCACGCGGCCTGGGCAATCGGCGAGATCACGGCGCGGTCGACGAGCGGCGACGCGGTGGGGATCCTGTCCCGCGCGGCGGAGTCGGACGCCGACGCTGCCGTGCGCGCGAGGACGGCGCTCGCCCTCGCGCGCGCGCGTGCGCCACGCTGAGCGACTCCGCTCCACGCGCAGCACCTCGCGACGCTCACGCTCCGTCGAGCGTCGTTCCCTCGACCCAGCCCTCGCCGCCCTCGGCGTAGAACTCCTTCTTCCAGATCGGCACCGTGCGCTTGAGCTCGTCCATCGCCCACCGGCACGCGTCGAACGCCGGTGCTCGGTGCGCCGCCGCAACCACCACGACGACGCTCGCCTCCGTGAGCGGCACATCGCCCAAGCCGGTGGACGATGCGGCAGGAGGCGATCGCGAAGCGCTCGGCCGGCCACGCCGCTCGAGCCGCTCGAGCGCCGCGATCGCCATCGGCTCGTAGGCCTGGTAGCCGAGGCCGGATCACGCGGCGGCCCGTCGTGATGGTCGCGCGTCGTGCCGAGGAACAGCGACGATCGCCCGCAGTCGGGTCGCGCGGCCACCGCGGTAGAGCGCGCCGACGTCGATCGGCGCGTGCGTCAGCTCCAGCCACGTGGCGCCCGAGGGGCCCGCGGCGTCTTGCGCATGATCGGGCGCGACGGCGAGCGGCGCTCGACCTCGTGGAACCCGCGGCGACGAAGGCGTCGGCGAGCCCGTCCACGCGAACGCGTCGGCCGCTTGGCGCCCCGCGGATCGACCGGGTAGCCCTCGACGCACGCGGGCGCCTCGCGTCGCGACGTGGCGGCACGCCTCGCGCAGCAGCCGCACGGTGAGCCCGCGCCGACGGAACGGCCGCGCGACGAAGAAGCTACCACCGACCACACCGGACGCTCGTCGACCGCGCGCGAGCACGCGGGAGTTCTCGAGCCGCGGGTACGCGTCGCGCGGCGCGAACCCGCACCACGCCGACGGCGGCCGCCGTCGACGTACGCGAGCAGTCCGGGCGGCTCGCCCCGCTCGACGACCTTACGGAATGCGCGCTTGTTCGGCTCGCCGGCGCCGTCGCGGAACTCGCGCCCGATGCGACGCGGCCACATGCACCAGCAGCCGGCGCACTCCGCCGCTCGGGACCGAACAGCTCGACGAAGTCAGGCCAGCGCTCGACCGTGAGCGGGTGGAACGTGACGGCCGTCGTCGACCTCGCCGCCACGCTCAGCCTCCGCTCACCGGGGGCAGCAGCGCCAGCTCCGCGCGATCGGAGATCGTGGCATCAGGGCATCGAGCTTGCCGTCGAGTGCGATCGCGAGATGCGGCCATAGGGGCTCGAGCTCGGGATGCTCGCGCTTCAGGTGCGCCACGACGTCGGCCACTCGGCTGCCCGCGGGCATATCGATGGTCTGCGACGCGCGCTTCGCCCGGTCGCGCGCCTGCGCGAAGAACAATATGGTTACGATCACGTAGACGCTCCTCGCAATTGTCTCTATGCTTCGCCGCGTGCACGAATCTAGCTCGGAGTACGAGCAGACTCCACTTCCGGCGGCTCCTGGAGCCGCCGATGCGTTACCACGGTTCCCGAGCCTGCGCCGGTCGAGGCCGCGCCCTGCCGATCGACGGCCGCCGCGGTCTGCTGGTCTGGCTCAGGCTGCTGATCGTCTTCGGCGTCGGCGGTGTGCTGACGGGGCAGAGCAGAAGCTCGCCCTGCTCGTCGCGATGTCCAGGATCTTCGTCGCCGCGCAGGCCTGCGGATCTCGACGAACGCTGGAGCCTGTTCTACCACCTCGTCGCCTGGGTCGTTCCGGTCGGCGGCGCCGCGATGTACGTGACCATGGGCTACACCATCTCGCGCAGCGACCTCGCGCCGCCGGGCCGCGAGCTGGTGCTGCTGTGGACCGCGGCGGCGACGATGATCTCGTTCGTCACGATCTTCCGTCCGGTCAGCGACCGCGTCGTGCGGCTCTTGTTCCGCACCACGGCGTCGTCGCACAGCGTTCGGCTGGCGGGACGGATGGCGCTGATCGGGCTCATGCTCAGCGTTCCCGGATACTTCGCCTTCCAGGGCATGTTGGCGACGTTCAGCGATGGCCCGTCGGATTTGTTCGATCAGATCTCCGCCGGCGGCAGACTGTTCGGCTTACATCCTGCTCGCGCTCGCGAGCGTGGGCTTCCTCGTGCGCCGCACCTTGCCCCGAGACGCTCGCGCGCCTCGGGATCCGCAGCTTGAACGCCGTCGACATGATCGCGATCGGGATCGGCGTCGATCGGGCTGCGGCGCGCTCAACACCGGCGCCGACTGGATCAGGAGCACTACTTCACCCATCTGTGGAGTCTCGATCGCCGCATGAACGAGGCGATCGCCGGTGGCTCTGGGCCCGCTCCAGGTCGCGGTCGTGGGCCTGAGCGCCGGGATCGGCGAGGAGATCACGCTGCGCGGCGGCGCTGCAGCCGAAGCTCGGGCTCGTGCATGACCTCGCTGCTGTTCGCCGCCGCTCCATGTCCAGTACTCGTGGTTCGGGATGGCGCGTGATCTTCTTGCTCGGCGTGATCCTCGGGATGGATCCGCCAGCGCTCAGCACGAGCGTGGCGATGGCGGTGCACGTCCTCTACGACGTCGTGGCGCTGATCTCGACGTAGCGGGTCTTGCGGCCGAGGTGAGCCGCTCGCGCCGGTCACGACGCACGGGCCGACGCGCGCCTAGGTCAGCGCTTTCTCCCGGGCCGCAGCACGACGACTCCGAGTCGCCACGTGCAGCCGGTCGAGCTCCTCACGAAACACCTCCGGGCGTCCCGGTCAGCGCCGGGAACGTGCCGTAGTGGGCGGGCACGATGTACTTCGGCTTCAGCATGCGGGCGCCGCGACGGCCGCCTCGCGCGGCGACATGGTGTAGAGATCGCCGATCGGCAGCAGCGCGATGTCGGGCGCGTACAGCTCGCCGATCAGCGCCATGTCGGCATGTGCGCCGCCGGTGTCGCCCGCGTGGTAGATCCGCGTGCCGTCCTCGAGCGTGATCACGTACCCGCACGGCTCGCCGCCGTAGACCATCTGGCCGCCGTCTTCGATCCCGCTCGAGTGCGATGGCGTGCACCATCGTGAACTTGAGACCGGCGGCTTCCTGCGGTGCCGCCCTTGTTCATCGGCGCCGTGTTCGTGACGCCCTTTCTTCTGCAGGAACAGCGTGGATCTCGGCATTGCAGACGATCGTGGGCTTGTGCTTCTTGCCGAGCGTCACGGCGTCGGCCATGTGATCGCCGTGGCCGTGGGAGATCGTCATGACGTCGATCTTGTCGATCGTGCTTGAGCTCGCGTCGGACACGCGGGATTGCCCTCGACCCACGGATCGACGAGCACGGTGCGCGCGCCGCGCGTCACGAGCTTCAGAGTGTGGTGGCCGAGCCACGTGAGCGCGAAGCCTCGGTTCAGCGTCGGCACATCCTTGCGGGCGGTCGTCGCGGTAGGGGTAGGCATGGGCGGCAGTCTAGCCCTTGCCTCGCACGCTCACAACGGCTCGATCGGGGTGCGGGGAGCACAGCTAGAAGGCGGGCGGGAAGGCCTTTCGACGACGTGGGCGTGCCCCACTGGACACGGGACCCACGGGAGAAGGGCTTCCCCGCCCGCCCCTAGTTGTGCTCGCTGCCCTCGGAACGCGCCTTCGGCCGCGCCCTCAGGCGCCCCTCGAGTTGCGCGCGCGCGCGCGGCCGCGCTCGATGACGCTGTTCTGCTCGAGCAGTGCGAGTCGATCCTCGGCCGACCCGCCGCTCAGCATGCACGGCGCGTTCACGACGATCTCGTAGGGATCGGCCGACCAGCGCGAGCAGCTGGGCGAGCGCCTCGGCCCGGCGAGGTTGCTGGACCGCCTCGCGCACGCGCGCGTAGAGATCGAGCGCGCGCGCTTCTCGATCGCGACCAGCGGATCGTCCTCGGTGTACGGATCCTGCGGCAGCATGCGGACCCGTGCCGAGCGATAGGGAAACTCGCGGACGATGCGCTCGAACCGCGCACGCACGACGCCGACGACGCGCAGGTTGTAGCAGTCGTTCGGCAGCCACTCGACCTCGTCGAAGCGCGCCAGGCAGCCGATCGGATGGAACTCGGGGCTCCCTTAGATAGTCGCGCTCCGCAGCCGGGCTCGAGCAGCGCGAGCGCGATGTACCGCTCGCGCGACGAGCGCGTCGCGCACCATCGTGCGGTAGCGCAGCTCGAAGACGTGGAGCGGCACGGCCGCGTGCGGGAACAGCACCAGCTCCGGGCAGCGGGAACACCGGCACCGGATGCCTGGGCGCATCGTGCGCGCACGTCTCCGGACAGGGCGGCCCTGCCACTCCGGGGTGGGTGCCGCCCGGCGGAGCCACTCTGCCGGGGCCGATCCACTCGGCCCCGGCGGTTCGAGCTCGGTCAGTCCTCTCCGACGAACTCGAGCAGCTCCTGGATGTGGCCCTCGACCTTCACCTTCGGATAGATCTGTCGCGATCCGCCCGGTCTTGTCGATCACGAACGTCGTGCGCTCGATGCCCATCGTACTTCTTGCCGTAGACGTTCTTCTGCTTGTAGACGCCGTACAGCTTGGAGACCGCCGCGTCCTCGTCCGCGAGCAGCGGGAACGGCAGGTGATGCTTCTCCGGAAGCTGCTGGTGCGACTCCATGCGGATCGGTCGAGATCCCGAGGATCACGGTGTTGTGCTTCTCGAACTCGGCCGCTGTGATCGCGGAAGTCGCACGCCTCGCGCGTGCAGCCCGGCGTGTCGTCCTTGGGATAGAAGTAGAGGATGACGGTCTTCTTGCCCTTGAACTGCCTGAGCGAGACGTTCTCGCCCGTGGTGGACGGCAGGCGTGAAGTCGGGCGCGGGCTTCCCGATCACCGGCAGCAGGCTGGTTGCCATGCATGCTCTCCGCAAGCGCCGACCGGGCTCCCGCGGGAGCCCGGCCGTTCGAGACGGCGGTCTCGGTGCGTCGAAGGTCGCTACTTGTGGACCGACGCTGCATGGCGAGCGCCGTCTCGAGATTCTGCTCGACCACGCTCCAATCGAGGTTGTTGAAGAACGCCTCGATGTACTTCGCGCGCGCGCGGCCGTAAGTCGATCCAGTACGCGTGCTCGTACACGTCCAGCGCGCAGGATCGGCGTCGCGTTCCACAGCGGGAACGTGTTCTGCGCGTCGCCGACGACGGTCGTGAGCGTAGTTCCAGTCGTGATCGTAGGCGAGCCACACCCAGCCGCGCGCGGCGAGGCCCGAGGCCTTGAAGTCGGCGAGCCACGTGTCGTACGAGGGAAGTCGCGCTTGATCAGCTCCGTCGACCGGCCGGCCGGCGCGCCGCCCTTGCCGCCGAGGTGACGCGAAGTAGATCTCGTGGTTCTTCACGCCGCCGATCGCGAACGACAGGTCGACGCGCAGCGCGCGCAGGTCGCTGATAGATCTGGTTCGCGGCGCGCGCGATCGACCGTGTCGAGCTTCTTCTGGATCTCGTTGGTCTTGCCGATGTAGCCCTTGTACAGCTCGTAGTGCTCTTCCATCGTGCGCGCGGAGATGCCGTTCAGCTCGCGGATCGAAGCGAACGTCTTGGCGGTGAGATCCTTCCAGCCCATTGCAACCTCCTCGGGGAAGGCCGAGACAGCGGCGCTCCAGAGGCACGAGGAATGACGCGGGAGAGGTGCGAAGCACTGAGTCCCGCTCACGCGCGGACTGTCAGCCGGAACGTGTCCGGTCGCGTGCGCAATCCGTCGGCGCGTGATGCGCCCCGACGTCGATCGAATCACGCAGCCGCTTCGACGCGGGGCGAGGCTCACGGGACACGTGAGATCGTACGTGCGGCATGATGGCGAGCGTGAACCCGCATCCCGCACGTGCAGCCTTCGCTGTTCGCGTAGCGCAGCGCATCAGCTCACGCTGCGCCGGCGTCAGCGCGCCGAGATCGATGCCCGCGACGTCGTCGCGCCATCCGGTCTTGATCTCGAGTCGAATCGACCGCCGGCGGAATCTGCCCGAGCGCAAGATCCACCGCGCCGTCCGGTGGTGTCGTCTGCGCGCTCGGCGCCGCGCGATCGGCGCGCCGCCGGCGGCAGTCGCGCAGGCCGCGCGGCAGTGCCACCTGCGCAGAGCCCGGCCGCGAGCGGCACGAGCGGTCGCGACCAGCGATCCACGGCAGGCGCGCGGGTGCGTTCATCGGACGGATTCTAGAGCAGACTCGCGTCCGGCGTCCGCCGCCACGACGCCGCGCGTTGACCGCGCGACGGGCGGCCCTAGCATCCCCGGCCTCATGACCTGGATCGCACTCCACCGCGCCCGAGCAGGCCCAAGAGCGCTCGCGCCCTGTTCGCGCGGATTCGCGAGCGCTCGTCGAGCGGTCGCGTGTCGTACCTGTGGCAGACGGTGGCGCTCGACCCGCGCGGGCTCGAGGCGCTGTACGAGCACTACCGCGCGTTGATGGACGATCCGGCGCCGCTCTCCGCCGCCCAGGCCGAGATTGCTCGCGCTCATCGTGTCGGCGACGAACGGCTGCGGCTACTGCGTCGCGCACCACGGCCGCGGCTCGCGGCGGCGCTGGGTGACGAGGCGCTGGCACGCGCGGTCGCGCTCGACTACCGCGATGGCCAACCTGGCGGCGCGCGATCGCGTGCTGCTCGACTACGCCGTCGCCGCTCACGTGCGAGCCGTCGGAGCGCAAGCTCGAGGACGTCGAGCGCGCTGCGCGAGTACGGCTTCGACGACGACGCGATCCTCAAGGCCACCGAGATCACCGCGCTACTACAACCACGTGAACCGCGTCGTCAGCGGGCTCGGCGTGACGCTCGAGCCCGGCGTGCTCGCGTGGGAGTTCGGCGCGCAGAAGTAGCGCTACCAACCACCCGCGAGCAGGGCGCGCGTCTCCTCGACGGCCTCGGCCACAGACGCCATCATCGTCGTCGTCCGAGCGCTGAAGTAGCGGCCGCCGAAGTTGCCGTCGCCGAGACTGCGTCGCACGTTGGCCGGGCCGGCCGATCGACACCGCCGGCCAGTCGATCATCGCCTTCTGCGTCGTCGGCGGCGCCACGCCCTCGACGCGCGCGTCCACGGGAAGCTCTCCATCCACGACGCGTGCGATGCCACCGGATCGATCTCGTGCACCTTGGCGATCGTCTTCGGCGCGTTCCACCAGTTGTGGAACTTGACCTTCGCGCCCGGGTGGTCGGCGACCCATTCGTTCACGAACGCCATCGCCGGGAGATTGCCGCCGTGCCCGTTGACGATGACGACGCGGCTTGAAACCCTGCGCGGCGAGCGCGTCGAGGCAATCGCGCACGACGGCGAGGAACGTCTCGACGCGCAGCGAGACGGTGCCGGGTAGGCGCGGAAGTTGGGCGTGATGCCGTACGAGACCACCGGGAACACCGGGATCCCGAGCGGCTCCGCCGCCTCGGCCGCGACCCGCTCGGCGAGCAGATTGTCGGTGGCGAGGCTCAGGTAGGCGTGCTGCTCGGTGCTCCCGACCGGCAGCACGGCACGGTCGTCGCGCTTCAGGTACTCCTCGACCTGCATCCAGCTCAGGTTCTTGATCCTCATGCGACTCCTTGTGCCGCGGCCACGCTCGGCGTCTCGAACTCGAGCAGCGCCGCGCCCACACCCGGGCTCGGCTCGTAGCAGCGCACGATCGCCCTGCATGCCGTCGCCCAGAAATCCTCGCAGCACGTCGAGATGGCGGAGCCCCGCCTCGGGCTGCACGCGCTCGAGCGTGCGGCCGTCTCGCGCGTCGAGTCCCTCCCACGCGCCACGCTCGAGCGCCGACAGCGCCCGCGCGATCGAACTCGGCGCTCTCGGAACGTCGCGGCGCAGCGACCACGCGTGCTGGTTGAAGCGACAGCACGCCGCCGACCACGAACAGCACGCGCTCGGGCCACGCCTGCGAGCGTGCGCGGATCGCCGCCCCCCAGGCGCGGCACTCGGCCGATCTCGTCGCGATCGACAGCGGAACGACCGGCAGCTTGCGCGACGGGACGAGGAAGTGGAGCGGCACCGCGGCGCCGCCGTCGACGCCGTGCGCCGCGGTGGCGACGCGGCACGCGCGCGCGTTCGCCGGCGGTGACGAGCGCGCGCGCGAGCGCGGGGTGGCCGTTGCAGTCATAGCGCACCTCGACGCCGAAATCCGTGTCGTCGGTGAGCGTGCGATGACGCCGAGCGCCATCGACGAGGAACGCGCCCGGCCCCGTCCAGCGCGCGCTCATCACGACGACGGCCGTCGGGCGCGTCCTGCGTCACGCGCTCGGCGGCGTCGTGGAGCGCGCCATCATCTCCGTGTGGTGGCCGCGATACTCGTCGAGCATGAGCGTCGCGCAGGTGCGGAACGAGCCAACTACGGGAGACGAGCACGTCGCGCGCCGGCTAGTGGTGTCGGATCCGGAACTCACGTCGGCGGCGCGCGCGGCGGCGCGCTTCGTTGCCGGGGCGCGCGGACGCCGCGCTCGCCGGGCGATCGCGAGCAGCTCGCCCGGCAGCGGAAACATGACGCGCTCCTCGACGAGCCGGAACTCCTCGAGCCGATAGTCGCCGAGCGATGCGACGCGCTCGACGCAGGCCTGCACGATCGCCTCGGGCGTCGAGGCGCCCGCGGTGATCCCGACGTCGCCCGTCGATCCACTTCGCGCCGGATGTCCTCGGCCGATTCGATCAGGTAGGCCCGCGCGCCGTGGTCGATCGCGACCTCGACGAGCCGGTTCGCGTTGCTGCTCGCCGGGGCGCCGACGACGAGCACGACCGGCAGCGGCGCGCCAGCTCCTTCACCGCGTTCTGCCGGTTCTGCGTCGCGTAGCAGATGTCGTCCTTGGCCGGCTCGTGGATCGCCGGGAAGCGCGCGCTGCAGCACCTCGACGATCGCGCGCACGTCGTCCACCGACAGCGTCGTCTGCGTGATGTAGGCGACGCGGTCGCGGGATCGGCGAGCGCGAGCCGCTCGGCCTCGGCCGCGTCTCGACCACGACGATCGCATCGCGGCGCCTCGCCGAGCGTGCCGATCACCTCGACGTGCTGGCGGTGGCCGACGAGCACGATCGTGTAGCCCTGCTGCGCGTAGCGCAGCGCCTCGAGATGCACCTTGGTGACCAGCGGGCAGGTCGCGTCGAGCGCGCTGCAGGCCCGCGTTCCTCGGCCTCGCGCCGCACCGCCGGCGACACGCCGTGCGCCGAGAAGATCACCACCGCGCCCGGCCGGCACGTCCGACAGCTCGTCGACGAACACCGCGCCCTTCTGCGCGCAGGTCGTCGACGACGTGGCGGTTGTGCACGATCTCGTGCCGCACGTAGACCGGCGCGCCGTAACACCTGCAGCGCCATGTCGACGATGTCGATGGCGCGGTCCACCCCGGCGCAGAAACCGCGCGGGGCGGCGAGCGCGGCGATGCGAGAGTCGGTGTCATCGGGCGGGAGTCGAAGGCCGAGGAGCGCTTCGAGCCCCGCGACTCTACCGGACGCTGCGCGCGCGCGGCGCAACGCGCTCGATCAGCGGTTCCGAAACTCCGGCGGTCGCTTGTCGAGAAACGCGCGGATCCCTTCCTCGGCGTCGGCCAGGGCCATCAGCGAGCCAGATAGCGCTCCTCGATCCCCGCGACAACGCCCGCTCGCGGGCGTTCGCCTCGCCATCGCGCAGCGCGCGCTTCCGCGCTCGCGCAGGACGGCGGGGCTGCGGGCGGGGATCGGCGCGAGGAACTCGCGCACGCCTTCGCGCAGCGTCCCGGCGCGCACATGCGGTTCACGAGCCCGCTCGCGCGCGCGGTCGCGGCGTCGAACGCCTCGCCGCCGAGCACCCACTCGCTCGCACGCGCCCAGCCGACGCGCGCCGGCAGCAGCGCGGCTGCGACGGGCGGGTAGCAGCCCAGCGTGATCTCGGAAATCCCAGCCGCGCGTCGTCCTCGACGATCACGAGGTCGCACGCGATCGCCAGCTCGAGACCTCCGCCGAGCGCGAAGCCGTACGCACGGCGGCGGCCGTCACGCACGGCGCTCTCCCACACCGCGCGCACGGCGCCGTGGAAGTCGGCGAGCATCCCCTCGACGCGATCGGGCGTGTGATCGGCGACCTCGACGCCGGCCGAGAACCCGCGCGCCTCGCCGCCGTCGACGACGATCACCGCGATCTCCGGATCGGCCGCGTGCTCGCGCACCGCCCCCGCCAACGCCGCGTTGAGCTCGCGGCTCAGCACGTTGTGCGTCGGCCGGGCGAGATGGATCCACGCGACGCGCCCGTCGCGCTCGGCCCGGATCGGGGGTCGCTCACGGCGTCTCCAGATTGGCCGCGCTGTCGGCGGTGAACATCGCCCGCAGCGAGTCGGGCGCCGCGGCGCGCATCGCGGTGATCATCGAGCGCACGCGCGTGCGGCTCTCCGGCGCCCTGTAGAGCGACTCCGCGGTCCTCAGCTCGCGCAGCGCCGCGCGGCTCTCGCCGCTCGATTCGGAGCGCCATCCCGAGGATCAAGTGCGCGTCCGGCGATCGACGATTGCGCCGTACGCCATCGCGCGCCAGCTCGACCGACAGGTCCGAGCGCCCGTGGTCGTTGAAGTAGCGCACCGCCTCGAGCCTGAGATCGAGGTCGTCCGGGCGCACGCGCACCCAGTCACGGTACACGCTTCCCATCTCGTTCTCGCGTCCGGCCTGGCGCAGCCAGTTGAGCTGCGCCATGGTACGCCGGCGCGAAGCTCGAGTCGGCCTCGGTCGCGCACGTAGGCCGCCCACGCACCGTCGGGCTGGCCCGCACGCGACTGGAGGTTTCCAGGTTCACCCACGTCGCCGCGTCCCGCGGGTTCAGCGCGAGCGCCTGCGGTACTTCGGCGCGCGCCTCGGTCGTGCGTCCGCGCGCGGCCAGCACGACGCCGAGGTCGCGATGCTCGTCCGAGCGCTTGGGCCCGAGGGCGATCGCGCGGCGAAGCGACGCTTCCGCCGGCACGTATTGCTTCGCGCTCAATTGCGCGACGCCGAGCGCGTACCAGTTCACGTCCCTTTGCGGCTCCTTCTTCGTCAGCGCCTCCAGCTCCATGATCGCTTGTGACGGGCGGCCGAGCTGGATCAGCGCCAGCCCGCGCTCGCGGCGAGCGTCGGTGTGGTCGGGATGCCGCCGGATCTCCTCCGTGAACGCCTGCATCGCCGGCGCGCGGATCGCCGCGCGGCACGAGCAGCAGGCCGATGCGGTAGAACGCGTCCCGCATCGTCGTGTCGAGGCGCGCCGCGTTGTGGTACGCGAGCACCGCCGCCGGAATGTTCCCCGCCTCCTCCATCGCCTGCGCGAGCGCGAACTGGCTCGCGCGCCGTCTCCCGCGGGCGACTCTGAGGGTGGAGTCGCGCGGCCCGGGCCGGCCGGGAACGATGAGCGGCGCGGGCTCGGTCTCGGTCGTGACCGAGTCCGGGCGCGCGGGGACGATCAGCGCCGGCGGCTCCGGCGCGCGCGGCCCGACCGATTGCGCGAGTGCTGCGGCCGCGGCCGCGAGCACGAGTGTGAGCAGGAGAGTCCGGGAGACGATGCAACGCATGGGAGTCCGAATATGCCAGCCCGCCGCGCGCCGCCGGCCGTGCTAGCGTGCCGCGCATGGACGACGCGTCGCTGAGTCGAATCATCGAGCGGGCCGAGATGAACGCGTGGCGCGACTTCATCGCCGCCGCGCCCGACGAGACGCGCGCGCGCACCGGCATTCGCATCGAGCCCGTCGCCGACGGCATCGCCATCGTGGCGCCGGGTCTGCCGAACATCCTCTACAATCGCGCGTTCGGGTTCGGCCTGGAGGCGCCGATCGACCGAATCGACGATCGATCGCACGCTCGCGCTCTACCGGCGCGATGCCCCGTTCTCGATCCAGCCGTGCGAGCACGCGCCCCGCCTGCGATCGGCGACTGGCTGAGGGCGCGCGGCATCGAGTCGTACTTCGATTGGGTGATCTGGGTCCGCGGTCGCGCGTGCGCCGCCCTCGCCCACGAGCACGACCCTGCGCGCCGAGCGCTCGGCGCCGCGACGCCGGCGTCGTCGCCGACGTCGCGCTCACCGTGTCCTGGCGATTCCGCGCTCGAGCGCACGTGGGTCCGTGCCGTGCATCGATCGCCCCGGATGGTCGCACTACCTCGTCTACGACGATGCGACGCCTGTCGCCGTCGGCGCGCTCTACGTCCGCGACCGACTGGGCTGGCTCGGCTGGGGCGGCACGCTCGAGACGCACCGCCGCCGCGGCGCCCAGGGTGCGCTCTCGCGAAGCGCGTCGAGGATGGGATCGCCCAGGGGTGCGATTGGCTGACGGTCGAGACCGCGGACGACCTCCCCGATCGTCCGAGCGGGTCGTACCGCAACGTCGCGCGCGTGGATTCCGGGTGTTGCATCGGCGGCCGAGCCACGCGTACTTCCCCGCGGGCCCCGGCTAGTTCGTCCCCGTCGACGCCGTCTTCGCCGTCGGCTTCTCCGGCCGTGGCTCGAGCTTCATCCGCCGGCGGCGTTCCCAGCGTGTACTTGTTGATCCAATCCAGGTGCCATTCCTGCGACGCGCTTGAGCAGCCGCGGCTCGTTCGGCCCGTGCGGCTGGCGCGGCAGGATGAGCATGTCCGTCGGCACGCCGACCTTCTTGAGCGCGGTGTAGAACTCCCACCCCTGCGACGTCGGCACACGCTCGTCGCTGCCGCCGTGCACGAGCGACGTCGGCGTCTTCACGTTGCCGGCGTGGTAGAGCGCCGAATGGTCGACGTAGTACTGCGGGTCTTCCCACGGCCACGACTCGAAGTACGACTGGTTGAACTCGGGGATATCGCATGTCCCGACCATGGAGCCGAGATCCGTGACGCCCGCGCCGACGACGGCCGCCTTGAAGCGGTTCGTCTTGGTGACGATCGTCGACGTCATGAAGCCGCCGTACGACCAGCCGCACACCGCCATCTTCGCCGGATCGGCGATGCCGCGCTCGATCACCGCGTCGACGCCGGCCATGATGTCCTGGTAGTCCTTGCCGCCCCAGTCACGCACGTTCGCGGCGCGGAACTTCTCGCCGTAGCCGCCGCTGCCGCGCGGGTTCGGGAACAGGATCGCGTAGCCCTTCTGCGCGAACAGCGGCCACGGATACGCGCGCGAGGTGACCGTGCACGTGTTCGAGTGCGTGCCCGCGGGCCCGCCATGCACGTTGAGGATCAGCGGCACGCGCTTGCCGGCCTTGTAGCCCGGCGGCGTGATGAGCAACCCGTCGATCTTCATGCCGTCGGGTCCGGTCCACGACACCGGCTCCTTCTTGAATGACAGGAAGTCGCGCGTCTTGGGGTTGGTGTCGGTGAGCTTCTCGACCGCGGCGGTGGCGAGGTCCATGCGCTGCACCTCGCGCGGGTGCTCGCTGTCCTCGCGCAGGAACGCGGCGTGAGTACCGGCGACGTCGCACGAGAACCACGAATCCATCTCCGGCCCCGACGTCAGCTTGCGCACCGGGTTGCCGTCGACGAACGCCCGGATCAGGTTCTGCGCCGTGCCCTGATTCGACTGGAAAACGAGCGAGCGGCTGTCCGGCATCCACTTGGCGCCGCCGGCGCCGAGGCCCGTTCACCTGCTCGTCGAAGTCACCCGTCAGGTTCTTCACCGGTCCGCCGCTCGGCGCGATGACGCACAGCGAGTTGTTCGTGTACCACGACGTGCTCTTGCCGAGCTGCGACGCGAACGCGATCCACTTGCCGTCGGGCGACCACGACGGATCGCTGTCGCTTCCGGGCTGCTGGACGAGCGGCGTCGGCTTTCCGCCCGTGGCCGAGACGATGAAGAGGTCTGAATTGAAGCGGTCGGGGATGAGCGGCGTCCGGCTGCGCCGCGATCGCGAGCCGCTTGCCGTCGGGCGAGAACGAGTAGTCGCTGACGTGGAAGTCGCCGCTCGTGAGCTGTGTCGCCTTCTTGCTCCCGACATCGATCACCCACAGCCGATCCCAGTGGTACATCATCGACGGCGTCCACGCGTCGTTCTTGTCCTTCTCGTCTTTCTTCCCGTTCCTCCGTCTTCGGCTCGCGCGACAGGTACGCGACCGACTTGCCGTCATGCGACCACTCGAACGACGACACGCCGCCCTTGGCGTCGGTGAGCTGCCACGCCTCGCCGCCGTCGGGGTGGATCAGCCACAGCTGGCGCTTGCCCTCATCCGGAACCTTCGGGTCCGCGGGCGGAGCACCCGGGCGCGGGCGATCGGAGAGGAAGCCGAGCGTCTTGCCGTCCGCGGACCAGCGCGGAAACTCGTCGGCGACGTTCGAGTTCGTGATCTGGCGCGCGTCGCCGCCTGAGGCGGGCACCATCCACACGTCGGTCTGATACTCCGAGCCGTCGGCGTTGAGGCTCGACACGACGTAGGCGATCCAGCGCCCATCGGGTGACATCTGCGGATCGGTCACGGTCTTGAGGGACAGGATGTCGTCGGTCGTCCACGCCTTCGTCCCCGCGGTGGCGGGGACGGCGTGAGCGACCGCGACGGCGAGGACGAGGGCGAGCGGGACGAGGGAGGGGGGAACGTCGCGTCATGAGGCACCTCGCGGCTTGGGGGCAAGAGGAGGGGACGGGCAATTATGCCCAACCTGAGCGACCCGCGCGAGGGTGGAGGCGGCCATTTTCCCCTTGACGGGACGGGGGAGGGGAACCACATTGTGGTCGTTGGGCCGGGCGTCTCGCGTCCGGCTCGTTTGTTTGGGTCCGGACCTCAGGACCCGACCGGTTCTTGCCCAACATGGTCGCGCTTCTCCTGGCCGCCGTCGTCGTGACCGACTCCACCGCGCGCGATACGCTTCGCGTCGTGCGCGAGTTCGACCCCATTGTCGTGCGCGCGCCCGTCCACGACATGGCCTCGAGCGAGACCGTCCACCTGATCCCCGGCACGGTCCTGCGCGCCCTCCCCATCGACCGGCTCACCGATGCCGTGGCGTTACGCGCCGGCGTCGTCGCCCAGGGCGGCGAGCTGCACGTGCGCGGCGGGCGAGCCGGCGAGTCCGAGCTGCTGTGGGACGGCATGGTCCTGAACGAGCCGCGTCGCTACCGCCCGCTCGAGGTGCCGCTGCTGTCCGTGCGCAGCGCCGATCTCGTGAGCGGCGGGCTCGACGCCGAGTACGGCGGCACGCTCGCCGGCGTGCTCGACGTGCGCACGCTCGAGCCCGGCACGCACTGGGGCAGCGACGTGCAGTGGCAGAGCACGGGCGGGTATCAAACTCGCTACGATCGCGTCGGCGCGCGCATCGACGGCCCGCTCGGCTTCGTCCCCGTCGGCATCGTCGCGAGCGCCGACGTCTCGCTCGACAACACGCACCTGCCCGCGCTGCGCCACGAATGGACGCCAGGAGATCCTCGGCGGCTCGTTCGGCTGGCGCGCGGACAATCGCGTGCTCGGGTTAGTCAAGCTCGCCACCACCGCGTCGGGACCACGCATCGCGGTGCGGGCGTTGGCGAACCGCATCGTCGATGAGCCCTACGATCCGATGTGGTCGTGGGACGGATACTTCGGGTTCTGTGTCGACCCGACGGGGGACAGCTGTCTCATCCCGGTCGGAATCCACGACGGTCCCGCGCCCGGCTACTTTCACTACAACGCGGCCGACCACAAGACGATGACCGACACGCGCTCGCTGGCGACGCTCGGCACGATCACGATCCCGTCCGGGCCCTCGACGGTGACGCGGCTCGCGTTCGGGTGGCTCGGCTCGCGCGCGGTCACGTCGCTCAACGGGCTCGACGACGCCTCGTACATCACCCCGAGAACCGACCGTTCTGGGGCTCGGCCGAAAGCGACGTTACGCAGCCGTTCTACGTTTACACAGGCGATGAGCCGTTCTTCGAGCGGTCGACGAGCCAGACGTATTCGGTCCGCGGCGACATCCAGCACACGTTCTCGCCGGGAGCGTTCCTCAAGGGAGGTCTCGGCGTCGACTACGACGACGTGTCGCTGTGGCAGATGGACGCACAAGACCAGGGGCTCATCGGTGTCGACTCGCTGCGCCAGTACCACGAGTACGCGCCCGGTGGATTCGCGTACGCCGAGGGACGCTGGCGCTATCAAGGGCTGATCCTGAACGGCGGGCTCCGACTCCAGTACTTCACCGCGCGGCCACCCGGAAGCACCGATCGCGACGGTGAGCCCCTCCGGCTTCTGGTCGCTCGCGCCGCGGTTCGGGTTCTCGTACCCGATCTCCGTGCGCGACGCGTTCTCGCTCGCCTACGTGCGAATGGACCAGGACCCGGCGCGCGACTACCTGTACGACAACCGCAACGTGATCCTGAACCGCCGGCCATTCGGGAACCTGCTGCTCGAGCCCGCCACCGTGATCAGCTACCAAGCGGCGGTCAAGCACGTGTTCGACGAGCGCTGGTCGCTCAGGTATCGCTGTTCTACCGCGACCTGTTCGGGCTCGTGGGCACGCGCAACGGCTGGCCCAACCCGCGGTTCATCCAGCTCCAATACGAGAGCGCCGACGAGGGTCACGCGATGGGCTTCGAGGTGACAGCCTTGCGCGCGGTCAACGAGTCGTCGCGCTTCGACCTCAGCTACACGTGGATGGTCGCGCGCGGCACCCAATCGCGCGAGGAAGGCGTGCCCTACGGAACGGTGCTCGGCGACCGCGCGTTCCCGTTGGGCGAGCATCCGCTCGACTGGGATCAGCGGCACTCGGTGGTCTTGTCGATCCTCATGCAGCATTCGCGCTGGTGGTCGCTCGCGTGGAGCACGATCGTCGGCTCACCGCTGCCGTGGACCCCGCGACCGCGCCGCGAGTTTCAGACCGAGCAGGCCGACATCAACTCCCGCGCGCCTCGACTGGTCGGAGTTCTCGTCGCTGTCCGCGCGGCTCAGGGTTCCCTACGCGAGGATGGTCACGCTCGGGTTCGACGTGCGAAACGTATTCGATTGGCGCGGTGAGGTTGGCACCACCGTGAACGGCTACCCGCACCCGTATATCAACACGCTCTTCGACGACTACTCCGCGTACCGGACGGAGACGGGGCTCGGCGGCGGCGCGTTCTGGGAGGACGCGGACGGCGACGGGCTGCCCGGTTGGGTGCCGGTGCACGATGCGCGCCTCCTGAGCGCGCCGCGGACGCTGAGGTTCAGCCTCGGGGCGCGGTTCTAGGCGACGCCGGGGTTCTCTGCCGCCGTGATGGTCGTTGACCCGCCCCGCCACGGGTGGAACCATTCTCCGCGTCTTCAGCGTGCGCGTCGCCCCCACCCCCTGCGCGGAGGGCCGATGAAGAAACTGCTGCTCATCGCCGCCATCATCGTCATCGCGGCTCCGGCCCACGCCCAGCTGTTCATGGCGTGGAACGCCTGCGACGGCACGGCGGGCTCCTCGACGGCGAGAATGAGCTTCGACTGTAGACCCGGCAGCGACTTCACCGCGGAGCTGTGGGGCACGTTCGGTCTGCCTGGAACGACCCTGGGGGTCGTGGCGGTCGACGGCACGATCGATCTGACGTTCCAATATCCTCAGGAAATCTCTCCCTTCTGGCACTTCGAGCCGGGCGGCTGCAACAGCTCCGGGATCGGCATGACGATCTACCGAGGTTCGTCCTCCGTGCCGTGCAAACAGGGGAACTCCACACTGCTGTGCGGAGTCAACGGGGAGTTCTGCAGCGGCGGCATTGGGTCGTATGAGCCTGGCTTCGGCGGCTACAACCGCGCCCGTCTCTCGTTCTCGATCGCGCGTCCCGATACGAATCCGCAGTCGCTGCCGGGAGTGCCGACGCGCGTGTTCGGCTTCCGCCTCAAGTTCACCATGGGAAACACGCCGGGCTCCGGCGGCGGGGACTGCACGGGGTGCGAGACGGCGACCGTGATCAGGTGGTCCCGAGCGGTGGTGTGGGGCAACAGCTCCGGCCAAAGATACTTAGCAGCGATAATCGACGCCGCGACGCCGGGAAGCACGGACTGGCTCTTGATCAACGACGCCTTCCCGGTCCCTGTCCAGGCGAAGAGCTGGGGCCAGCTGAAGGCCTTGTATCGATAGACATGCGATGAGCGCCGCACGCTGCGGTCGCCGGGCCAACGCAAGGTCTACATGTCGCGGAGACGCCGTGAAGAAACATCTGCTCACCTGCGTCGCCGCAATCGTTCTGGCGGCTCCGGCTCACGCACAACTGTACCTCGCGTGGAACGCCTGCGACGGCACGACCGGCTCGTCGACGGCGAACAAGGACTTCGACTGCATGCCAAACAGCGGGTTCATGGCCGAGCTGTGGGGCACGTACGGTCTGCCCAGCTCGACTCCGAACGTCATCGCGATCGACGGCATCATCGACTTCGCGTTCCAAGGTGTCAGCGACGTGCCGACGTTCTGGCACTTCGAGGAGACCGGATGCAACTTCACCGGCATCGTCTACTCGGCCACGCGCGGCACCCTCGCCGGTCTCTGTGCGTCCACGAACTCCGCGGTCTTATGCGGACCCACCGGCCCGGCATGCATCGCCGGTATCACGGGGTTTGTCACCGGGAGCCAGGCACCCCAACTCGGCGGCGCGAATCGTGCGCGCTTGTTCGTCACCAATGCGCGGGTGTTCGAACCGGTGACCCTGCCGGGGATGCCTTCCCGAGTGTTCGCCTTCCACATCACGTTGCTTACCGACAACGTACTGGGCTCGGGCTCGAGTGCGCCGGATGTGAGACGCCGACCGCGATCGCGTGGAACCAGGCGATCGTGTACAACAACCAAGCGGCTCCGGGCGGCACGGAGGGCATCGCCGCGATGATCGACAGCTCGGTGCCGGGCAGCACCGGCACGATCGCGGCCAACGGCGCCACGATCTCCGTCGGGACCAAGAAAAGGAGCTGGGGCCAGCTCAGAGTCGTTGTATCGATAGCCGACCCCGATCGAGCGCCGCGTTTCTAGGCCGCCCGCTACCTACCCGAGAGGTTGGGATTGCACTTCATGTCGAGCTCCAGCGAGCAGGCGGTTCAGCAACACCCACTGCCATCCGACGAGCGCGACGCCGATCATGTTCTGGGCGCTTTCTATCCCGCCCGACCGAAACAGCACCACCTCGAGCGGCACCATCGCGACGAGAAGTATCAATCGGACGCGCGCCGCACGGGTCCAGGCCCATGGCGCCAACGGTCGCGACCGTCGAGCACGGTGATCCCGGATGACCCAGGCGATGGCGGCACCGGCGACGCCGCAAAACAGGACCGGACCGATCACGGCAAGGGACAGATCGAGGCCGATCGTCGCCCCTTCGAACCGGAAGTCTTCGGGATCGGTCCAGGCGGCGTAGGTGACGGCCGCCGCCAACGGCACGTGAAACAACAGCAGCAACCAGGGAAACGGGCGACGACCGCCTCGCCACCCGAGATACAGCAGCGTCAAGACGAACGCCGCCGCGGGAATCAGCGCCCAATAGGCACCACCGATTCCTCGACCGCCGATCCCGGGGCAAGGACCCACTGGTACGCGGCGCCCTGGGTCGCGCCGCGGACGAGCGGAAGCCATACCAGGATGCCCGCGACGAGTGCGGTCCAGCAAAGAATCACGACCAGCAGCGGATCCTTTCGCCACATGCCATGTCCTCGCGAGGGACGGGCAGCCGCTCAGATCTTCGGCACGGCCCGCCCGGACCCGATCCTGCGACGCCCGCTACTTGCCGGTGAAGTTGGGCTTGCGCTTCTCGACGTAGGCGCCGAGCCCTTCCTTCGCGTCCTCGCTCTGGAACAGCTGCTGCTGCAGCTCGCGCTCGATCGCGAGCGCCTGCTCGAACGCGACCTCGGAGCCGCTCTGCACCGAGCGCTTGATGCGCCCGACCGCCTTCGACGCCTTGTGCGGCGGGCAGAACTGCTCGGCGTACTTCTGGATCTTCTCGAGGAACTCGGCGTTGCTCGCGGACTCCCAGATCTGGTTCACGATCCCGAGCTGCGCGCCCTTCTCGAAGTCGAAGGTCTCGCCGGTGATCATCAGCTCGATCGCGGTGCTCTTGTTGACGAGCCGCGCGAGGCGCTGCGTCCCGCCGGTGCCGGGCAGCACGCCGAGCGTGACCTCGGGGAGCCCGATCTTGCCGGCGCCCTTGCGCGCGATGCGCAGGTCGGCCGCCATCGCGATCTCGAGCCCGCCGCCCACGGTGTGACCATTGAGCGCCGCGATCACCAGCTTCGGCGTGTGCTCGAGCCGGTTCAGCGTCTCGTTGGCGTGCAGGCAGAAGAAGTACTTGAAGGTCGGGTTGACCGTCTTGAGCATGTTGATGTTGGCGCCCGCGCAGAAGAACTTCTCCCCGGCGCCGCGAAGGACGATGACGTGGACCGTCTCGTCGAAGCGCGCCTTGAGGATCGCGTCGTCCAGGTCGCGCATCATTTCGTAGGTGTAGGTGTTCGCGGGTGGATCGATCAGCTCGATCGTGCCGACCCCGTTTTTCACGGTGTAATCGACAAGCTTGGTCTTGGTGGCTTCCATGGGAAAGTCTCCACGTGCGGGTGGAAGGCGCCCCGGCGGGGCGAAAGGCGACACTGGCTGGTGCCGGTCGTGAGTGCCCGCAGTATAGGGAGCCCGCGCGGAGAGCGTCAACGAAGGGCCCCGCCACGAGATGCCCCGAATCCCGCGCCGACGCCGACCCGGCGCGTCGGGCGTCAGCGCTCCCGATTCGCTACGTAGGCCGGCGTCGTGACCTCGCGCACCCGCCCATCCCCTCGATCGTCACGATGCCGCCGTGCTGGACGATGTAGCCCCAAGCGGCGGACACCACGGTGGGTTCGAGCTCGGTGAATGGGAGCCGTCCCCATCGACCGGCGAGGCGGATCGTCTCGCGCGTCCGCACCTGCCCCTCGCACACCAGCGTGTACGCGCGGGCCGGATCGATCGTCGAGGTGAGGATGCGATGCCCGGACTCGCGCCGCCGATCGAACACGTAGCGGCAACCCGACACCTGCACCGGTAGGCTTCGCTCCTCCGGGTCGTCGGCGAGGTTGGCCTCGAGGATCTCCAGCAGGTCACGCCCCGTGCACCGGAACGTGCACAGGTGGCGGTCGTGCGGCCGGATCCAATCGTAGAGATCCTCGGTGTAGAGCGTGTCGCCGGCGTGCAGCCGCACGCCGCGATCGTCGCGTCGGGTATAGAGCGCCACGTCCGCGCCGCTGACGGATCGCATCATGTCCGCCATCCAGTCGCCCATCGTCGTCTCGGCATCGCCGTCTTGCGTGGGCGGCACGACGACGGTGCCGACGCGATGCTCGTGGTAGGCGAGCGCGCGACCCGAATCACGGGGACGCACCGTGCCGCGCCACCGACCGCCCTCGCGCGTGCAGGCGATCTCCCGCGTCTCGTCCCACGGCCCTTCGTACGCTGGCGCTCCGTCGACGTCGACGGTGATCGGCCGCGCCGGGTCGAGTGACGGCGCTTCCGGTCGCAGGACGATCCCTCGCGCGTTGACCGTGCGCACCGCGATGCGGTTCCCGGGCCCCCGCGTGCATCGATCCTCGCCACCGCGCCGGGTCGCTCGATTTCGCTGATCTCGGTCCAGTAGGCCGTGCCGTCGTGCGGCAGGTAGGTCGCGTACGTGACCCGCTCGGGATCGCAAACGCGCGTGTGCTTCAGCGCCCAGTCCATCATCCGCGCGGTGTGCGTCCGCATGGTGTTGTGCCGGACGCCGGGAAGCATCCACAGCTCGTGCACGAACCCGAGCTCGCGCAGTCGCTCCGTGATGGGCAGCGGCCCCTCGCGCGCGTAGACCGGCCAGTCGTAGCGGCCCTGGACGTAAAGCATGGGCACGTGGCGCAGGTTCTCGAGCAGTTCCAGGTGTGCGTACGACGACGACATCGCGATCCCGGCCGCGAACCGATCGGGGTGGCGTGCGACCAGGTCGGTCGTGCCGGTTCCTCCCATCGAGAACCCGGAGCAGACGACACGATCCGTGTCGACGCGGAAGTCACGTGTCACGTGATCCAACACCTCCAACACGTCCAGCTCCCCGATGCCCCGGTACTCGGTGTCGCCGCGGCCGCTCGGGCACACGACGATCATGCCGCGCTTCTCAGCCTCGCGGCGGAAGCTGCCCTGGCCGTAGCTCGTGTCGTCGAAGAAGCTGTTCTCGGAGCCGGTGGTTCCATGGAGCGCGACCAGCATCGGCAGCCGCCTCCTCCCGTCGTAAGCGCTCGGCAGGAAGAGCCGGTAGCGCTGGGTCGTGCCGTCGGCCCGCGATGTGTACGTGAGCGCCAGGTCCTGGGGGCCGCGGGTGGCGAACGTCGCGACGTGCTCCGTTGACGGCGTCTCGCCCACCTGCACGCCCGCGATCCGGAACCACGCGCCGCCGCCGGCGCCGTCACCGAGATTGCGGATCTCGATTGCGTTGCGACCGCGCCCGAGCACGCCGACCGGCAGTGCGACGGCGATCGACGACGCGCCCGCCGCCCACGCCATGTCGCCCGCCGCCACGACGTGGCCGTTGACCATGACGGCGGCGCGCGCCGTGGCGCGGCCCGGGTGGGCGCACTCGAGTCCGGTCAGCGACAACACGAGATCGCGCGCGGGGTCGCGCTCGAGGACGAAGCAGGCCGAGACCGAATCCCCGGGGACGACGCGACGTGCCGGCACCGCGGTGTCCGGTTCGTGCCCGGTCGCGCGCAGTGCGTCGGCGAAGGAGCTTCGGCCGTCGACCTCGCCGCCGGCGAGATCGCGTCCCGCCAGCAACACAGGCTGGCGGTACGGATCAGCCGTTCGACACCGCCCCTCGTCCGCCTCGGCCCACTCGGAGGCTAGACGCTCGAGGACGCCATCGACGCCGGAGGCTTCGAGCGCGTTGACGGCGTTGGCGTGGCTGGACGAGAACCGCGTCGACGTTGTGTCCGCCTCCAGCGCATCCGCCAACCGCCGCGCATCCTCGAGCGCCGCTCCCGACGCGTCGATGTCCCGCTCCCGCAACCGCACGGACGCCCGGCACAGCGCGTCGTAGAACTGCACCGTGCGCTCGCCGTACGTGAACAGCCGCTCGTCCTCGACGACGCGGCGCCGGACGCGATCGGGCAGGTCGCGCGACAGCACCTCGTCGAGCACACGCCGGCAGCCCGCCGCGGCACCCACCGCCTCGGTCAGGCTCAGCGCGCCGCCGTCGTAGCGGAAGTGGCCGTCGACGAACAGGGGCTCGATGCTCTCGCGCAGCCGGCGGGCGAGGCCGTACTTGAGATCGCTCACGTTCCGGAGCATCACCTCGAGCTCGAGGTACGCGCGGCGCATCGACGGCCCGGCGCCGCCGTAGCGCCGGGCGAAGTAGTCGTCCCACAGCGCCGAGCAATCGACGCCCGGGTTCCACAGCTGCCGCGACAGCTGCCAGTTCGTCAGCGCCTTGTTGCCCCAGTTCTGCGTCGTGCAGTGCATGTAGTTGAAGTCGTGGATGCCCAAGCTGGCGTAGTACGGAATGTCGTTCTGCATGACGTGCATGAGGCACAGCGGGAGCGATTTGTATCCCGACAGGTTGTAGTACTCGCCGATCCCGACGCGGCCGCGATAGAACCGGTGCGGATCCACCGTCCACCCGCGCAGGCGGGCGACGTACTGTGCGTTGGTGTCGCAGGTCGGGTCGTCGATGTGGTGCGCGTAGCAGCGCACGATGGGGAAGAACATCGCGACGCAGTCGCGGTCGTCGAAGTCGCGCGGCAGCGGGCGCGTCGGCGGCACGGCCGTCTCGGCGTAGGCCGGGAAGAACAGCCGGATCGGGCGGTGGATGCGGCCGGCGGCGCGCGCCGCGTCGATCTCGTGATCGAGCCGGTTCACGAGCAGGATCAGGCGGTCCGTCGGCGTACCGAGCGCCCTGCACCCGGCGCACGAACACCACGTGCCGCGGTCGAGCATCCAGACGTTCAGGATGTCGGCGTCGCGGTAGGAACCGGTGGCGAGATCGCGACGATGTTCTTCGCCCACTCGGACACCGCGTCCCCATTCGACGTGCAGAAGTTGTCGCCGCGGTCGCCGTCGATGTTCGAGCTGCGCCGGCCTCGCTTAAGCCCGTACCACTCGGGGTGCGCCTCGAAGTACGACAGCCGGCCGTCGTGGTTCGCGTCGCCCGCGAACTCCGGCGACACGGGATACGGGTCCGCGGGGAGACTTCCCGTCCCGTGAACGCGCCGGTGCGCGTACGGATATGGCGCTCGAGGATCGAGAACGCGCGCCGTGAGCCCGTGACCGCCCGCGGCGAGCGAGATGCCCAGCTTGTGGAGCAGCGGGCGCTCGTCCTCCTCGACGCACCAGGTGTTGAGGCGATTTCGCGCCATCCACTCGAAGAACTCCGGATCGCCGCGGTCTTCCCAGGCGTGGAATCCGCGGGTCACGAACTGCGGGGATTCCACCGCGGATACGGCGGCCACCTGCGGCCACGGCCGCGACGGAACTTCCTCGTGGACCGACCCCGGCGCGAACCAACGCACCCCGGCGCGCTCCAGGAAGTCGTAGGCGGCGTGAAGCGTGCCGACGCGCGTGACGCCCGCGAGGACCACGATGCTCCGGCCGCGATCGCGGAACGACCGCACGACGTAGCCCTCGGGCCCGCGTCCGGCGAGCACCGCGCCGGTCGGCCCCAGGTCGGGAGCGAGGCGTGCCGTCGCGCGATTCGCGTCGGGTCCGCCGACGAGGATCAGATCGCCCGCGGGCAGCGAATCGTCGTCGGCGATCGCGAGGCCCTTCGAGACGCCGGTCACGCGGCGGAGGTAGCGCTGCAGCTCGCATGCCGCGAACGACGAGGTGCAGATCGCGTCGTCACGCGGATCGGCGTCGGTCCAGTCGACGTGCGCTTCGTCGGCGGCGGCAGTGGCAGCCGACGGGTACTGCCCGACGTCGACCACGATCGTTGCCGGAGCGCTCCGGCCGACACGACGACGCGGCGAGCGCCACTCCCAGCAACGCCGCCGAGGCCGCGCGTCTCGAGGGCCGCACCATGGATCTCACGCGGGAGCTAATTACGACCCGCCCTGCGTGCGCAGGTTCTGGTGGGCGAGGTCGCCGCGCGTGAGCTGGCGCAGCGACTCGGCGACCACCTGCGCCTCGAGATCCGCTCGGCCGTCTGCGCCCGACAGCGCGAAGTATCGCTCGAGCGACGCCAGGGCCGGCGCGTACTGCTTGTTCGCGATCTGCGCCGAGGCCCACTTGCGCCACGCGTCGGGCTCGGTCGGCGCCAGCGTGCGATAGGCGTAGGCTTCGATCGCGCCGTCATCGAGATCGCCCGAAGCGAGCAGGATCGCGGCGAGGCGGGCGTGGACCCAAGGGTCCAGTCCCGCGGACCTGCGTGCGCGCTCGAGCGCCGCGACGTGCGCGGCGGAGTCGGCGGTTTCCCCGCGCACGATCGACTCCGACGTTCGGCGGGACGCGCGCTCCGGAGCGATCCCCGCCGCTCGGAAGTCCTGCTTCGCTTCGGTGGTATCCCCCGCCGCCCAGCGCGCCAGCGCGCGCCAGTACGTGAGGTCGCGTCCGGCGGACGCTCGCGTCGCCGCCAGGCTCAGCGCGTCGACGGCGGCCGCGGGCTTCTCGGCCAGGATCATGCTGAACGCGAACGACGAGAACAGTTGGGGGTCGTTCGTCTTGTCCTTCAGCGCGCCGTCCTCGACCACGAACGCGAACATCGGGCCGCGTTGCGCGCGCTCCGCCGAGAACTGCGTCAGGTAGTAGCTCCGCAGCGTCGAGTCGCGATAGGCCCAGCGCAGCAGCGGACCGTCTCCCGCCTGCCATCCGGAGGACACCGCCACGTTCCCGAAGAACACGACGCTGCGGTGCGGAAGCGTGGGCCGGGCGGCGCGCATCTGCTCGAGGTAAGTCGCGACGGTCGACGAGCCTCGTTCGAGGTAGTGGCGGTTGACGTGGGACTGCCACGACCACGCCCCGTCCCCGGCCGCGAACTCGTCCAACGCGCGGGCGTTCACCGACAAGAAGACGAGCCCCGCAAGGCACGCCGCGCGTGCCGGCAACGGCGCTCGGGCGACAAGCGCACCGACGAGCAGTCCCGCCCCCATCAGGCCCCAGAGATAGAAGTAGGCGCTCCAGATCGGCGTGACCATGACGATCGGAAGCGACGCCACGATCGCCCACAACAGCCCGACGCGCGTCGCCGTGGTGCGCGCAGGGTCGTCGGTTCCGTCGGTGGCGCCGGAATCCCGCAGTGATGCCAGCCACACCACGGCCGCGGCGACGACCGACGACAGCAACGCCTGCGCTTGCCAGTGGCCGAGGGCGCCTCCCCCTGCCTGACCTCGAGGCTCAGGGTCACTTGAATCAGGTGAACGAATGCCGCGGGAACGCTCGCGAGGTCGAACGAAAGGGCGTGCGCCGCGGCGGGCGAAGCCACAGCGACCACAGCCACCACGCCCCCAGCTCGCCGCCACCGCGGGAGCGCGACGCCGCGCCTGAGCGTGACGCCCCATCGCTCCTGCGACGCGTGACTCGTCACGATCGCCACGATGGCGGCGCTGCGCCACGGCCTCCGTTCGAGAGCACGCCGAGCAGGAATGCCATGGCGGCCAGCGCGCGTTGGCCGCGAACGTGGAGATAGACCGTCAGGGTCGCGAACAGGACGGCGAGGAGATCCCGACACCCCGACGCCCACTGCACCGGCACATCGGCCGCGTAGTGGAATCCCACGAACGCGATCGCGAAGACCGCGGCCGTTCGGCCCGCGAGACGGCAGGCGAGCCCGTACAGCACGAGGAGGGAGACGAGGAAGATCGCGAGGTTGACGGTGTGGAAGAGCGTCGAGGACTCACCGCCGATGCGGGAGAGCATCCAGAAATAGATCTGACGGCTCACGGGACAGGAAGAAATTGCCGAGCGGATCGGCGCTCGTCAGCACGCCCCACAGCGAGCGGCCGCGTGACTGCTCAGGAAGAAGTAGTCGTCGGCGAAGAATGGGCTCACGACACTGCGGGCGTGGAGAGCCAACGCGGACAGTAGGACGAGCAGGACCGGTGCCGACTCGATGACGGCTTGGGTCCATCGGACGCGGGGTCGGACCCCGCCGCTTCGACCCCGGATGGGCTGCCAACGCGATGCATCGAACGGTCCTCGGGCCCGTAACCCCATGCGCAACGGGGCCCCGCCCTGGAGCCGCCGCCCTGCGGGCCCGCACGTCGAGCCGCGCCCGTCCGTTATCGGCATTTCCGCTCGGCTGCCCAAAAAGATTCGGCATCGATCCCCGGGACCTTTCATCGTATATTGCCGATGACCGATAGGAGATCCCATGAGCCCGACCCGAGCCTCGACGTCCCCGAGACCGACGCGTGGTCGGAAGTCGCCCTACGCCCGTACCGAAGACCGAGCCCTCGCCGCGCTGACGAAGGCGTTGGGCCATCCGGCGCGGGTGGCGATCCTGCGCCTGCTGATGCGCCGCGGTGAGTGCGTGTGCGGCGCGATCGTCGACGAGTTGCCGCTCGCCCAGGCAACGGTGTCGCAGCACCTCAAAGTGTTGAAGGACGCCGGCCTCGTGCAGGGAGAGATCGACGGACCGCGCGTCTGCTATTGCGTGAACCCCGCCGGCGTGCGGCAGATCAAGGAACTCATTCAAGGGCTATGAGGCCCAGAGGAGGGAACGATGACCGAGACCGGTGATGTGAGAAGCGTCGTCCGCGAGCGGTATGGAGCAATTGCGGAGGGAAGCCGTCGGGATCCGGCTGTTGCGGCGGCTCCGGCTGTGGCTGCGGCGGCGACGTGCTCACCGAGATCGGCTACACGAGCGAACAGATTGCCGCGGTTCCCGAGGGCGCCGATCTCGGCCTCGGCTGCGGCAATCCGCTCGGCCTCGCCGGCGTGCGCGCCGGGCGAGACCATGCTCGACCTCGGCTCCGGCGCCGGCATCGATTGCTTCCTCGCCGCGCGCGAGGTCGGCCCGACCGGACGCGTGATCGGCGTCGACATGACGCCCGCGATGATCGAGCAGCGCCCGCGCGAACGCGGCGAAGACGGATGCGCGCAACGTCGAGTTCCGGCTCGGCGAGATCGAGCACCTACCGATCGCCGACGCGAGCGTCGACCTCGTGATCTCGAACTGCGTCGTCAACCTGTCGCCCGACAAGCCACAGGTCTTCCGCGAAGCGCTCCGCGTGCTCAAGCCCGGCGGCCGCATGCTGATCAGCGACCTCGTGCTCACCCGCCCGCTGACGCCCGAGATGCAGCGTGACGTGAACCTCTACGTCGGCTGCGTCGCCGGCGCGTCGCCGCGCGACGAGTACCTCGCGATGATGCGCGAAGCCGGCTTCGGTCCGGTCGAAGTCGTGGGCGAGAGCGGCTACACGGTAGGAGCCGAAGCACTCGAGCCTGGATCGCAGGAGTGTTCGGCGTTCGAGTCCGTGGTGTCCGTCAAGGTGAGGGCCGAGAAGCCTCGCTGACGTTCGGCCCGCGAGCGGAGCGAGGCGGGGCGGCGCGGCCGCTGCGACGATGAAACAGCTACCGTGAACGCGCCCTCGCCCCCGCCGCACGCATCCACGGCGGCTGAGCCTCGCCACCTTCTTGTACACCGGGCAGCGCTCCTGATGCGCCCCCGGCAGGCAGCCGGTGCTGATCAGGAACTCGCCCACGATCTCGCCGCCGGTGAAGCGGAACGTCTGCTTGAACAGCTTCACCCACTCAGGCTTGGTGAGCGGATGGTGCTCGTCGAGCCAGTTCGCGAACGAACCGTGCTGCTTGCGCAGCTCGAGCAGCGCTTGGCGTTGTCGATCACCGCGTCGACCTTCAGTCGATTGCGGATGATCCCGGCGTCGGCGAGGAGCCGCGCGCGGTCGCGCGCGCCGAAGCGGGCGACGGTCTCGGGCTCGAAGCCGCGAAACGCCTGGTGAAACGCCTCGCGCTTCTTGAGGATCGTGAGCCACGACAATCCGGCCTGATTGATCTCGAGCGCCAGCCGCTCGAACAACTCGGCGTCGCCGCGCAGCGGGAAGCCGTACTCGCGATCGTGATACGGGCCGTGGAACGGGTGGCCGGAGCGCAACGTCGCAGTAGCCCGACATCACTCGAAGTGCCGCGCCGCTCCGACGAGCGGCGCCGCACCTCGATCGCGTCGCCGGTGAAGCGCGGGTCACGCTTCTCGACGAACGCCTTGAGCCCCTCGGCCACGTCCGCCGACGCCCAGCACGCCTCCTGCGCCTCAGCCTCGGCGTCGAGGCATTGCGCGAGGGTTCGCTCCGTGGACGCGCGCAGGATGCGCTTCGTCCAACGCAGACTGGTCTGAGGCAATGCCGCCAACCGGGACGCGAACGCCGCGACCTCGCTGCCGAACTTCACCAGAGGGACGACGCGGTTCACGAGCCCGATCCGCAGCGCTTCGGGAGCGTTGATCGCATCGCCCGTCCAGCACAGCTCGAGCGCCTTCGCGAGCCCGACGAGAGCGTGAGCGCGAACGTCCCGCCCCAATCCGGGCACAGCCCGATCTTCACGAACGACTCTGAGAACGTCGCCTCGTCCGAGGCGATGCGCAGGATCGCAGGCCAGGGCCAGGTTGAGCCCCGCGCCCGCGGCCGCCGTTCACCGCCGCGATCGTCGGGATCGGCATCGCGTTCCAGCCGCGAGACGATCGCGCCGCCGATGTCGAGCAACGGGCGGAGATCGTCGAACGATGCGTCGCGCTGCTTGAGCGTCGCCATGTAGCCACGTCGCCGCCGGCGCAGAACGCACGGCCCGCGCCGGTGATCACCAACACGCCCGCCGACGGGTCGGCCGCGACGGCGATCGATCGCCGCGAGCAACTGGTCGCGCATGTCGTCGGCGAAGGCGTTGAGCTTCTGCGGGCGGTCGAGCGTGACCGTCGCGACATGGTCGGCGACGGAGTAGGTGACGAGCGCGGCGGTCAGTGACGGGAGTCCTCGTGGGTGGACGGGGCGGGGCAACCGGACCTAAGCGCCGCGGACGGTGCGAGCAAGGCGTCATGGGTGGGACAAAGGCGGCGTCCAACCTGATGCCCGGATCGTCGTTGCCCGCGCCGGTGCGAAGAATCCTTGACGACGTCACGCGGATCGGCCCATCCTCGGCCCCGTGTCGAACCTGCTGATGCCATCGCTCACGGGTCGTTTCGGGCGCGCCATGCGCCTGATGAGCCTCGTGCTCGCGGTCGGGCTGCTATCGGTCACGTTCATCGGCGGCGCCCACCACCCACCGGCGTCACGTGCGACGCGACGTGCGTCGTCTGCAGCGCCGGTCATGCCCCGCGATCCCCGCGACGATTCCCGATGCGCCCCGCGCCCTCGTGCGCGAGCCCGAGCGAGTCGACCACGCCGGCCAACTCGCTCCCGCGCAGGCCGTCGCGTTCGCGCCGCTCTCCCGCGGTCCGCCCGCGGTCTGATTCTCCCGAGCCACAGCACCTAGCTTCGTCGTTCCGAGCTCGTCGCGCCTTCGGCGCGCGAGAGTCGCGCGTCCTCTCATCGCGCGGCGCTTCGGAGGCGATGGAAACCTCGAGGCTCGTGACTCGGGTCCTCTGCGAACGCTTCTCGCAGCTCAGACCCTGACGTCCCCTCCGCGCCGAGCCTCGCGCTTCGACGCTCCGCGCGAGGGACGTGGTCGGACACTCCGAATCAGGAGGCTCAGTGCGCACGAAGACCTGGATTCCTGCATGCCTGTTCGCCGCACTCGCGTGCATGCCGACACTTGCAATCGCTCAGACGCGATCGATGTTCTCGAACCTGGCGAACCCGGCGATCGGGATGAACGCCCTCTTCACCGGGCAGGCCGCGCCCACCCTCGAACGAGGCCTATGGGCTGGGACTTCGACGAGGCGGAGATCAGCCTGATCTCCGTCGTGGATCCCTACTGGACCCTGGTGAGCAACATCGTGTTCGTGGGGGACGGGAGGTGGACCCGGAGGAGGTCTGGGTGCGCAGCACCAACATTCCCAGCCTTCAACTCAAGCTGGGAAAGCTCCGCGGCACGTTCGGAAAGCACGGGTTGCTCCACACGCACGCGTTTCCGTTCATCCAGGCCTCCGATCGTCATGGCCAACACCATCGGCGACGAAGGATTCAAGGATCCCGGCATCGAGGCCGCGTGGCTCACTCCACTGCCCTGGTTCGTCGAGGTGACGGGAGGCGTGTACCAGGCCATCGAGGGTGACGATGAACACCCGCTCGACTTCGGGTCCACGACGCCACGACAACGTCCCGTACCTCGTCCATTTCAAGAGTCTGGCCGACGTCAACGACGCGACGACCTTCGAGCTCGGCCTGTCCACCCTGCAGGGTCACGGGATCGACGGATCCGTCAACGCCGCCTATGGCGCAGACGTGACCTTCCGCAACGTGCCCGCGAAGAGTTCGAACCGGCGTGGATGGATCCTGCAGAGCGAATACCTCCAGAAGGGCTCGTCCGACAGGCGGGGACTACGCTCGGGAGCACCGACGGCGGATACGCATCGTTCCAGTATCGACTGTCGCAGGTCTGGTGGACGGGCATTCGAGGCGAGCAAGTCGCGTGACGGCTTCACGGACTTCCTCGTCGACGACACGGGCTCCCAGGTCATCGGCAAGGTGAACCGGGTGTCTGCAAATGTCGCGTGGACGCCTTCCGAGTTCTCGTTCGTGAGGCTCGAGTACAGCCATGTCGAAGGCGGACACGGGCGTCCACCCGACGGACGACCGGGTGATGATCCAAATGAGCTACACGATCGGCTATCACCCGGCACACGCGTATTGATCGAACGTCCCTGGACCCTTGTCACGAAATACTCGATTCGACGAAATGCAGAACCCAGGAGGAAACTCATGAAGTCATTCATTCGATGTCTGCTCGCACTCGTGCTCTGCGTGCTGGCGACAGCACCCGCGCTCTGCGGATCTCAAGGTCGCCACGTCGCTGACCGATCTCGCGTCCGTCGCCGGATTCGTCGGCGGGAAGCACGTGACGGCCCAGAGCCTCTGCAGGGGATATGAGGACCCGCACTTCGTTCCCGCCAAACCGAGTCTGATGAAGGCCATTCAGCACGCCGACGTCTTCGTTTCGACCGGCCTGGAGCTCGACGGCGGTTGGTTGCCGCTGGTCCTGCCCGGGAGTCGCAACCCCAAGATCCAGCAGGGCACGAAGGGCTTCGTGGATGCGTCCGCGAAGCGTCAACGTGCTCGAGAAGCCGGTGGGCACGGTCAGCCGGGCCGAGGGTGACGTCCATCCGCTCGGCAATCCGCACTACTACGTCGATCCGAAGAACCTCGAGGTCGTGGCCGACCATCTGGCCGAGGTCTTCTCCCGGCTCGACCCTGCCAACGCGGCCGATTATGCCGCGAACGCCAAGGCGTTCGACGAGAGAATGGAAGCTTCGCTCGCGAAGTGGGAGCAGGAGATGGCACCGTACAAGGGCGCCTCCGATCGTGACCTATCACAAGAACTTCGACTACTTCATCGATCGCTTCGGGCTCAAGCTCTTCGGCACGGTCGAGCCCAAGCCCGGCATCCCACCCAGCCCGCGTCACATCACCGAGCTTGCGGAGGCGATGAAGAAGGCCGGCGTCAGGGTGGTCGTGTACCAGCCGTACTACAACGCCGACGCAAGCAACGAGGTGGCGAAGCGAGCCGGCGGCGCCGGCCTGGAGGTCGCGACCGAGGTCAATGGCCTGCCTGGAACGGACGACGTGTTCTCCAAGTTCGACGTCCTGGTGTCGTCCATGGCCGGAGCCCTGTCCGGCAAATCGGGGGCCTCGCGGTGAATTTCCTCACGGTGATGGCGCTGCCGCTGCTCGCTTGCCTCCTCCTGGTGTTGATCCATCCCGCCCTGGGCCAGCACGTGCTGGCCCGGGGCGTGATCTTCGTCGACCTCGCACTGGCACAGATCGCGGCGCTGGGTCAGAGCGTGGCGTACCTGCTGGGGGCCGAACCGCACAGATCCCAGCACGTATCTACTGGTCCTTCGGCTTCACGCTGTTAGGCGCCGCTCTCTTCAGCTTCCTGTGGGATCGGGAGCACTCGGTGCTGCAGGAGGCCTTCATCGGGATCTCGTTCGCGCTGGCGACGGCCGCCACGCTGCTGCTGCTGTCGAACGCTCCCCACGGAGCGGAGCACGTGAGCGGAACGCTGAGCGGTGAGGCGCTCGGCTGGGTGGCGTGGAGGGACATCGTGATCATGGCGACGCTGTACGCGATCGTCGGTGCGTTCCTGTACTTCGGCCGCAGAAACTCGGTTCTCTGCTCCGAGGATCCCAAGCGAGGCGCGACAGATGGGCCTGTCGGTCAAGAAGTGGGACTTCCTCTTCTACGCATCGTTCGGCCTCGTCGTCACGAGCTCCGTGAAGGTGTCCGGCGTCCTGGCGGTGTTCTCGTACCTGATCGTCCCCGTGGTCTGCTCGACGCTGCTGGGCCGGCAGAGGTCCGGCCCGGCTCTACTGGGCGTGGGCGATCGCCTTCGCGGTCTCCGTGCTGGGCGCGGTCGTTTCGCTACCTCAGGGACTGGCCGATGGGCGCCACCATCGTGTGCCTGTTCGGGGTGACGGTGGCCATCGTCTCGCTCTCGGTCGCGCATGAAGTACGTCGATGCCAAGGTGAACGGCGAACGTCCCGTGGCGGAAGGGCTCAGAGTGGAAGGGGCCCGTTTGGTCTCCCGGGCCGACCGCGGTGAGCCATCGTCGAGGTTCTGAAACTCCTCGCCAGACGGCAGGCCATCCAGACCCCGGCGTCGGAGGACTCTTCCGTATTCACCGTGCCTCGGCGTCTCGTAGGTTTCCGTGGTGACCAGAATGTCGTGGGCTTTTGCTGCTCTCGACCAGCCTTCTGCTGAGCCGTGTGCAGGGTGCCCAGGCAAACCCGTCGCAAGTGTGCAGTCCGATTCGACTGCGAAGCCGTCGACATCCGACAGCACCCACGCGTGATACGTCCTCCCAACGGTCGAGGTAGTTGGTTCGTACGATGCCTCCCTCGCACCGCGCTCGGCCGCGTCGCAGGGCCTGGTGCCGCCGGAGAAGATCGCGTTCCGGCCGTTGCTCCGGGCCGGCGACGTCCTGGAGAGCATTCCCGGCGTGCTGATCAGTCAGCACAGCGGCGAGGAAAGGCGAACCAGTATTACCTGCGCGGCTTCAATCTCGACCACGGCACTGACTTCGCGACGACGATCGCCGGAGTGCCGGTGAACATGCCGACGCACGCCCACGGGCAGGGCTACACCGATCTCAATTTCGTCATCCCCGAACTGGTGAGCGGCGTTCAGTACAAGAAAGGCACGTACTCCGTGGAAGACGGCGACTTCTCGAGCGCCGGCTCTGCCTACATCTCGTATCGGAACACGCTGCCGGGCCCGATCGTCTCGCTCACTGCGGGAGAGGAGGGCTATCGCCGGGTGCTCGTCAGGGTCTCTCCTCGGATCCCCACCGGAAGCGTACTAGGCTCCCTCGAGCTGATCCGGAACGATGGCCCGTGGGTACACCCGGACGAGTACGAGAAGGTCAACGGTCTCGTCCGCTACAGCCGCGGCAAACCGGAGCGCGGCCTGAGCGTCACCGCGATGGGGTACGACGGTCGATGGAATGCGACCGACCAAATTCCCGAGCGGGCGGTGGCCTCCGACGAGGTTTCCCGATTCGGGGCGATCGACCCGACGGATGGCGGGACGACGTACCGCTACAGTCTCTCGGCGGAGCTACAAGACGTCGGCGCCACGGTCGCTCACCAAGGCGAGCGCGTACGTCATCGCGTATCGATTGGACTTGTTTTCGAACTTCACCTATTTCCTGAGCGACTCACTCCACGGTGATCAGTTCGAGCAGGCGGATGAGCGGGTTGTGACCGGGCTCCGCGTATCTCACGTGTCCGGCGATCCGGCGTTCCAGCAGACGATCGGCGTCGACATCCGTCACGACAACATCGCGCACGTCGGGCTCTATCATACTGAGGCACGGCGCCGGCTCGCCCTGATTCGAGGAGACCATGTCACCGAGTCGAACGCATCGCCGTACGTGCAGAGCGACGTGACATGGATGCCTCGCGTGCGGACGGTACTCGGAGTTCGGGCCGATGCGTATCGATTCAGCGTGGCGTCGAGCTACCTTCCATATTCGGGCGATGACATCACCGGGCTCGTATCTCCGAAGGCCTCTCTCGTTCTCGGGCCCTGGGGCCCGCTCGACCTGTATGCCAACGGGGGTTCGGCTTCCATTCGCACGATGTTCGCGGGGCACGCTTCACCCCAGTGCCGTCTCCAGGGAACTCAGGGAGCGCCCGAGCACTTCCCGGTGCCCGGAGGCCCGCCGATCGAGGCCAGTCCTCTGCTCGTTCGTACCCAAGGCGCCGAGATCGGAGCCCGGCTCACCGGCGGACGCCGCTGGTCGGCTTCCGTCTCGAACTGGGGTCTCGACATCGCCTCGGAGACCGTCTTCATCGGTGACGCCGGACTGACCGAGCCGAGTCGTCCGAGTCGTCGGACCGGCATCGAGCTGACCGGCGAGGTTCGTCCTCTCGACCTCGTGAGCATGGACGCCGACCTGGCGTACTCGCGAGCGCGTTTCCGTGACCAGGATCCGGCGGGCGACCGCATCCCCGGCTCGGTGGAGGGTGTGATTTCGGCCGGCATCCAGTACGAACATCCCTCGAGGGAGTTCGCAGGACTCCGTGTCCGGTACTTCGGGCCACGGCCCTTGATCGAGGACAACTCGGTCCGCTCCCGTGCATCGACGATTCTGAACATGGAGCTTGGCTATCGCGCGCACGGTCGCTGGGCCGTCGCGCTCGAAGTGTTCAACCTCCTCGACCGTGCGGTGAGCGACGTGGACTACTACTACACGTCGCGGCTTCCCGGCGAGCCGGCGGAAGGGATCGCCGACGTGCATACCCATCCCCAGGAGCCGCGGACCCTTCGCGTCGTCTTCTCGACGGGATCGCTTCTCTAAGTTCTCGCACCCCCGCCCTCTGGTAGGATCGTGCGCGAGATGGACCTCCTCGCGCTCGCATGGACTGCGTCGCTCGCGCTGTCGGCAGCACCCGCGGTCAATGAGTTCCCGGTCGAGGTTGTCGTCGTTCTCGACGACGCTGATCGGCAGCCTCCCGGCGCGCACCCACAACATCCGCCTCACGGTCGACGCGCTCGACGGCACCGTGCTCGAGCCCGGCGCCGTGCTGTCGTTCAACGCGACGGTTGGCCCGCGCTCCGCCGAGCGCGGGTTCCTCGACGCGCCGGTGATCCTGCGCGAGGAGCGGCAGCTCCAGCTCGGCGGCGGCATCTGCCAGGTCGCCTCGACGCTGTTCGTCGCCGGCTTGGTCGCCGGGCTGACACCGATCGAGCGGCACCGCCACTCGAGGCCCGGTCGATTACATCGCGCTCGGCGAGGACGCGACGATCGCGTGGGGCTATCGCGACCTGAAGCTGCGGAACGATTTCGAGCAGCGCGTGCGCGTCCGCCTCGATGTCATCGGCTCGACGCTCACCGCGCGCGTCGAGGGCGAGCAGGGCGCCGAAGCCGAGTTCGAGCTCGAGACCGCCAGTGCGCGACGTGCCCGAGTCGTCGGCGGATCACCTGCCCGGCCACGAGGTCGAGCTGTACCGGGTGCGGCGCGTCAGGGCCAAGCGGTCGACCGCGAATTCATCCATCGCGATCTCTATCCCTCCGCGCGCCTGCGCGCGGGGCCGAGGGCGCCGTGATTCGCCCGCGGCCGCACCTCGCATCGCGTTCGATCGCGATCGCGTGCATCGCGTGGGCGACGCTCGTCGCCGGCAGGGTCGCGGCCGACGAGCTGGACGCGTACCGCGAGTTCGCCACGTCGCCGCGGTGCGATGCGTTGCTCGCGTTCACGCGCGCCGCGCTGCACGAGTACTTCGAGAACGACGGCGCCGCAGCCGCCGCGGCCACACCCGCGACGCCCGACTCCCTCGTGCCCGACTGGCCCGGTCCGCCGACGGGATTGTTCCTGAGCCTGACGCGGGGCGCGAGCACGCGCGCCTGCGTCGGCACCGCGACACCCGCCGCCGGCACGCTCGCCCACCATCTCCGCAGGCTCGCCGCTCAGGTGCTGACGTCGGACCCGCGGCATCCGCCGGTGCGCGCGGACGAGTGGACACGCTGCGCGTGAACGTCTCGTTCGCCGGGCGCCCGGAACCCGTCGCGGATCCGATGGAGGTGGCGCCGGCTCACGAAGGCCTGCTCATCACGTCGGGGCGCGGCAGCATCGCCTTCCTCCCGGGCGAGGCGCGCACCATCTCGTGGGCGCTCCGCGAGGCGCGCCGCGTGGGGCTGCTGGATCGCAGCGGCGACGCGAGCTATCAGCGCTTCCAAGTCGTGGCGCTCAAGGACGAGCCGCCCATCGCGCACCGTGCCGAGCACGAGGCCAAGCACGATGCGCGTTGACCTCGGACGCCGGGTCCTCGCGATCGTCGTCGCCCTCGTCGCGCTGCTCGGCGGCGCGAGCGCGGTCGCCGACGGCGGGCGCGTCACCGGCCGCGTGATCGACACCGACACGCAGGCGCCGGTGGCGAACGCCGACGTCGAGCTGGCGAACGTCAGCGGCGGGCAGGGCTATTTCCGCGCGCGCACGAACGGGCGCGGCGAGTTCGCGATCGACCGCGTGCCGTCGGACCGCTGGTACATGCTGACCGTGAGCGCCGATCGCTACGCCGACTTCGTGCTCGGCGGCTGGCAGTTCCCGCCGCGCAGCGCTCGGTCGAGCTGGTCATCCCGCTCGATCGCGCGGGCACGCTCGAGGTGAAGCTCACGAAGAGCGACGGCCGGACGGCGGTCGCGGGCGCCGCGTCGGCGTCGTGAGCGAGCGCAGCAGCAACTGGTGGGAAGGCTACCGCCCGCCGCCGGCGCCGGTGTTCTCGAACGCGTCCGGCGTCGCGCGTTTCGACGAGGCTCACCGCCGGCGACTACCGCGTGAACGCCGACGTCTCCGGACTGCGCCCCGCCGACGTCGGTCACCTCACCGTGCGCCGCGGCCAGACGACGCCGGTGCCGCTCAAGATGACGCGGCCCGCGAGCGTCTCGGGCCAGGTGCGATTGGCCGACGGCCGCGGTGTCGCGGGCCTCGTCGTCACCGCGCGCGGGCCGTCCGAGGCGGTGGCGTCGACCGACGCCGACGGCGACTTCGCGATCGGCGACCTGGCACCTGGACGCTACCGCCTCGACGTCACGCACGACGGCTTCCAGCCGCTCGTCACCAAGGATTCGTATGCGCTCTCGGAAGGCGGATCCCGCGACGGCGTCGTGCTCACGGTCACCCCAAGGCGCCCGAGCTGTCGATCGTGCTCGAGCGCGAGGCGTTCCTCCCCGACGCCAACGTGCGCATCGGCCTGCGCACGTTCCGCATCGACGACGTCGACGTCACGGTGAGCCGGGTCCCGAACGATTTGCTGCTCGACGCCAAGCGCGACTTCCGGAACTTCGCGTTCACCGCCGACACCTTAGGGCTCGTGACGGTGTCGCGATGGAAGCCACGTCGTCGGCGCGGGCCCCGAATGGTCGTGGCGCGAGGGCGAGCTGCTCGTCCCCGACACGCTGTCGCCGGGCGCCTACGTCGTGCGCGGACGATCGGGCGCACTCGAGCGGCGCGCCATCTTCTTCGTCACCGACCTCGGCCTGCTCGTCAAGCGCTCGGCGAGCCAGTTGCTCGTCTCGGCCGGCACCTTGCGCTCGAGCAAGCCCGCGCCGGACGTGCGCGTGTTCACGATCGTGAACCGGCGTCCGCGACCGGCTCGCGTCCCGGCGCCGCCACCGGACAGGTTCAGGGTTGGACCGGCGCGATCGTCGAGAAGCGCGGCATGCCGCCCGTCCGCACCGATGCGCGTGGGCTCGTCACCATTCCCACGCCCGGCGGCGTGCCGGCGGGCTATGCGGGACCGCGCACGGTGAACCCGTCGCTGCGCGTCGTCGCGATCGGCGAGGGATCCGGCGTCGCGGTCGTCGATCCCCGCTGGCGCCCGCCGTCGAGCAGGGCGGCGATCGCGCGTTCGTCTACACCGACCGCTCGATCTACCGTCCGGGACACACCGTGCATTGGAAGACGTTCGCCCGGAAATCCTCGGGAACGGCGTACACGATGCCGGACCCGAGCCGCGCGCTCGTCACACTCAGCGGGCCCGACGGAGCGGCGATCCCGATCCCGAATGCCACACTGTCCGCGCGCGGTTCGTCCGACGGCGCAATCGAGCTGCCGGCGGGGATCCCGCTCGGCGATTGGACGCTGAGCGTGTACGCCGGCGCCGCATCGGGATCGCGCAACGTTCGCGGTGCAGGAGTACCGCAAGCCCGAGTTCCAGGTCGAGGTGACACCGGACCGCGAGGTCTACGTGAACGGCGACGAGGTGCGCTTCCGCATCGCCGCGACGTACTTCTTCGGCGCGCCGGTGTTCGGCGCGGCGGTGCGCTACAGCCTGTTCGAGTCGCGGCTCGCGCGCGACGCGGACTCGTTCGAGTGGGAGGAAACGCAGGCCGGAGGCTACGGTCGCGTGATCAAGACCGGCGAGACGCGCACCGATCTCGACGGCCGCGCCGAGGTCGTGCTGACGCCCGAGCGCGTGAGCTACGACCGCCGGCTCACGCTCGAGGTCGAGGTGCTGGACGCGTCCAATCGCGCTGGTGAGCGGGCGCGGATCCGCCATCATGGGGCGCGGGCTGTTCGCCTTGTTCGTGCGGCCGCGCGCGTTCGTGCTCCCGGCGGGCGCACCGGTGCCGATCGAGGTGCAGGCGCTCGACCACACCGGCAAGCCGGTGAGCGCCGCGGTAACGGTCGAGCTCGACCAGGAGGCGTGGAACCCGCTCGAGCGCCGCTACACGCGCTCGACGCGTCCGCTCGCCTCCGCCACCGTCACCACCGATCGCTCCGGGCGCGCCCAGCTCTCGCTCGCGCCCGAGCCCGGCGCGCGCCGGGCAGATCGTGATCCACGCGCGCGCCGAGGACGCCAAGCACAACCGCATCACCGCCGAGGGCTCGGTGTGGGTGTGGGACGAGCGCGTGACCGAGTACGCGTACCGCTATCCGGCGCTCGAGGCCTTCGCGGACCGCGACCGCTACAAGCCCGGCGACACGCTGCGCGTGCTCATCAACACCGATGTGAAGAACGGCCAGGTGCTGGCGTGCCTCGAGGGCAACGACCTCTACGACACACGCGTGCTCTCCCTCACCGGCGGCACCGGCGTCGCCAGCTTCGTGCTCAGGCCCGAATACGCGCCCAACGCGTTCGTGAGCGTCCACGTGCGCAAGGGCCGCGAGATCCACACCCGCACGCTCGAGGTGCCGATCGCCGCCGAGCGCCACGACCTCGCGATCACGCTCACGCCCGACCACGACCGCTACTCCCCGCGCGACTCGGCGCGCGTCCGAGATCGAGACACGCGACGGCGGCGGGCGCCCGGTGCCCGCCGAGGTCTCGGTCGCGGTCGTCGACGAGGCGTTGTTCGCGCTCAAGCCCGACAACACACCCGACGCGCACGACCTGTTCTACGGCCGCCGCCCCAACGCGGTCACGACCGCGGTCGCGTTCCCCGTGATGCTATTCGGCGGCGCCGACAAGGGCGGACGCGAGGAGGTCCGCCGCGATCTTCCGCGCGACGTCGCGCTGTGGGCGCCGACCGTGCCTCACCGACGCGAACGGTCGCGCCGAGGTCGGAGTTCCGCTACCCCGACAACCTCACCACGTGGCGGGTGACCAGCCAGTGGCGCGGCGGATCAGACCCTGGTCGGCAAGCAGGTCGCGAAGACGCTGGTCACCAAGGATCTCGTCGCGCGCCTCGCCGGCCCGCGGTTCCTGATCGCGGGCGACGAGGCCGAGCTCGTGTCGGTCACGACGAACCGCTCCGACGCGCCGCTCGTCGGCGTCGACGCGTCGCTCGCCGCACAGGCGGCCGATCGCGCGCTCTCCGGTGGCGCCTCGACCAGTTCAACGTGCCCGCACGCGGCGAGGGCCGCAGCACGTGGCGCGTGCGCGTCCCGCCCGAGCCGCCGCGCGACACGTCGGACGCCGTGCTCACGTTTCGCGCGCGCGGCAAGACCGACTCGGACGCGCTCGAGGTACGCGTGCCGGTGCGGGCGCGCGCGACGCCGGGTGTACTCGGCGCGGCGCCGGCATCGTCGACGGCGCGAGCCGCACGATCACCGCGGCGCTGCCCAACGACCTCGTGCGTCCCGGCAGCTCGGCGACGTTCGAGATCGCGCCGTCACCCACCGCCGTCGCGTATCGCCGCATCGGCCGATTTGTTGAACTATCCGTACGGCTGCACCAGAGCAGACCGGCGAACGCGATCCGCTCGAGCGGTCTCCGTGCTCGCGGCGCTCAAGGGCACGGGCATCACGCTGCCGGGGCTCGCCCATCCCGACTCCGCGCTCAAACGCTACGTTCAGCGTCTCGCCAGCACGCAGCTTCCCGAAGGCGGATGGGGCTGGTGAGTCGGGCGGCGCACTTCGATCCGTGCCTCACGGTGATCGCCGTCGACGCGCTCGCGCGCCGCGGTGACGCTTCGGCGTCGCGGCGACGGAGGCACAGTCGGCGCTGGCTCGCGCGCGCCAGCGGCTGCCGCGCGCGTTCGCCGAGACGCGCAGCACGGACGGCGAGGCGTACATGCTCGGGCATCTCGTGCCGCTGCTCGAGCTGCCCGTCCCAGGCGCGAAGGAACAGATCGGCGATCTCCGCGAGCGGCTCTGAGACGCTCGCCACCGGACTCGTCGCGTCGCGGGCGGAGTCTCGGCAACGCCGGCCTCGCGCTCGCCACCCGGGGTCGCAGCCCTCGGCAAGAAGTCCGACGCGAAGACGCTGCTCGATCTGCTCGCTGAGCCGTGCGCAGAAGGACGGTGCCGGCATCCACCGGAGCGCCGATCCCGACGCCGAGACGTCGTGGTTCGGCGAGGACGTCGAGTGCACGGCATACGCATTGTCCGCGTTGATGCGCGTGAACCCGGACGACGGGCGCGCCGTCGAGATCGTGCGCTGGCTGACGGGCCGGACGCGCGGGCCGCTCGTGGCGCTCGACGCGCGTCAGCGGGCCGGCGGTGATCAGGCTTCGCGGACTACCTCGCCCGCGCATCGCGCCGAGGCCAAGCCCAACTATCGCCTGCGCGTCGAGTGGAACGGCGAGACCGTGCTCGACCGAACGGTGAGCCCCGCCGACGCGCTCGGCGAGCCGATGCTGCACGCGATCCCGGCCGCGAAGATGAAGCCCGGCGAGGCAACCGCGTCACGATCACTAAGACCGGCACCGGCGTCGCCTACTACGCGTGGGAGGCCGAAGGCGTTCGTGCCGAGCCCCGGCCCTGCGCCCCCGCGCGACGCTGCCGCTCACGCTTGCGCGCGAGTACCTGCGCGCCGAGCGCACGAGGCGATCGCCGCGGCCGGCCGCGCTACCTCGCGAGCCCGATCGACGCCAACGCCCCGCTCCACGTCGGCGAGCAGGTGATGGTCCGTCTCACGCTGACCGCGCCCAAGGCCGTGAACTGGGTGATGATCGAGGATCCCCGCATCGCGGGCTTCGAATCGACGCGCTGCTCCCCGACGGCACCGAGCATCCGTGGAACACGCACGTCGAGGAGCGCGACGATCAGCGCCGCGTTCTTCCTCGACCGTCTCGAATCCGGCGAGACCGTGATCGAGTACCTCGCGCGCCCGGAGATCGCCGGCGTGCTCACCGCGCTGCCGACCACCGCGGGCGCGATGTACGCGCCCGAGCGCCACACGCGCGGGACGAGGCGAGGGTGAGGGTCGAGGCCGAGAAATGGATCAGGGATCCGCCTCATGCGGACCCCCTGACGCTCGAGAAACGCGGGCTACGCCAAGCGACGGCTGTAGCGCCGTGAGATCACCCACACCCTCCACCCAACAAGAGCAGCGAGATCACGCCGAGCCCGACGGGAGAAGCGCCGGGGGCGGGATCGACGATGCTTATTCGCGGTTGTCCCACCAGCACGATGGCCGCGTTCGCGGCGTTGGGCACGGTCACCGTCTTCGAGAGTCCGACCTTCGGTGTCGCGATGTTCTCGATCGAATTGGACGTGGACGTGAAGTCACCGGCGACAAATCCCCCGCGAGATCGAGTCGGTCCGCCCTCTTCGTCTTCGTCAGGGTGACCCTGCCGAAGAAGTTTCCGCGCCGACACCGGCACGGTCTGGGTCAGCATTCGCAGCGTTCGTATCGGGGTATACGATCAGCGTCATGCTCGTCCGCATGCCGAGTGGGGACAGAGTTCCCAGCGTGTTGCGAATCTGGCCAAGGAAGTTGCTGAGGGTGATGGACGTCCCGCTTCCACCGACCGTGAGTCTGAGCGGAGTCGCGTGCGACGCTCGAGTCTCCGACCGCCGATGTTCCCAAGTCCGGATTCCCAACCACGGCGCCACGCAACCGATTCCAAACTCCCATGGTGCTCGAGCCACCCGAGGGCGAGGCAGTCCCTTCGCCATAAAACAGTGCGTCCTCGCTTATGCTGCAACTGAGCGCGCGGATTCGCCATGCCGGCCAGGGCCGTCACGGTGGTGCCCGCGAACCCCTGGGCCGTCCCATAAGGGTATTTCCCCACCCTGTTGCGAGCGGGGACGTCAGAATGAACCAGGGATACCGCAATTCGGGGGTTGGTTCCGGGCAGTCCGGCCAACTGCGCCGCTGTGCACAAGTCCCTTCGGAGGACCCTGTCGCAGCCGATGAACTGCCAGTCCTGGGTGACCTCCGGGCGGCGCTCGAGGGTGCACCTATCAACAGGACTTCCCGTCATCGAGGGTACCGTCGACCACGCCGCACCGGCACTGAGCCCGCTCAGGCGCGAGCGCAATGCCGGGTACCACTACGGATCTCCATCGCGCATGGGTTACCTCCTCCGCACTTCGTCGTGAAAGGTGGGCACAGGGCGATGGTGATCGACGCATCGCAGCTTTCGATCCAAGGTCGAACCAGGGCGTCGAAGTGCCTCGCAGTCAATACCATTGATACTGATGGGGTGATCGATGCGCCCGCCAGGGTGACGCCCACACTCGCTCTGCTTCGCCGCAGGATCCGCCGGGACGCGGCCTACCATATGCGGCGCGGACGCTGCGAATTGCCGTCGATGCTCGACTCGCGGCGTTATGCAGCAAGTGCGGCGCGGTGCCGCGTCCCGCTTCAGGCCACGACGGCGATCGACCGACCACCCCTGCCGCCGAGACCGAGATCCCCCTCGATCCGCGGATAGGAAGGCTCCCCCGCGGGTTCGGGCGCGAGCTCGAGATGTCGTCGTCGCCACCGTCGCCAGGTTCACGGTCGGGACCCGAACCGGCGCGTTGAGCGCGAAGATCATCGCGTTGCACAGGATGCCGTGAGCGAGGTCGCTGGAGTGTGCGCCGTCGAGGCTGAACAGCCCGCCGAGCGGGAGGTAGGCGCTCGTGACGGTGCGACCCAGCTCCGGCACGTAGATCCCGGTGGTCGCCGCCTCCGTGAGCAGGCTGCAAATCGACCTTGGCGATGGACGGCGCTGCGCGACCGAGTCGATCGCCGGCGTTGAAGGCGGTGACCGCCGCGCCGTGCTGGCGCGGCCTCGGCGGCGGTGAGCACGAGGTTGTCGGCGCAGCGGCTTGGCCGGTTCCGGCGACGCCGTGCCGCCTCGACGGTAGGGTGCGCGCGTCGATCGCAGTCGCCGAATACCGCGCGTGCGCGCCGTTTTCGGCGCCGGCCGTGGAAGCAGCATCGAAGCCGTAGCTCGGTCCGAGCGGCGCCCGATGCGCCGGATCAGGGGGCGTTGGGCCGGCTGATGACGTCGCGCGCGATCGAGCGGGTCAGGTCAGCGAAGAACGCCGCCAACGGTCGCGACGAATGCGCCGGCACGTTGACGAGCGCGATCTTGCGCACCCGGATAGCGCGATGTGAACCGAGCCGATCGCCGCCGGCCAGCAGGCTCGCCCACACCGGCGCGGGATGAGCGTGCCGCCGACTCCGGCGGCGGCGGGCAGCAACACCTCGTTCGACCCGAACTCGAACGAGAAGAACGTCGGCGGCGGGTTGAGCTGCCGCAGCACCTGCGCGAGCAGCGTTCCGCGCTGGCGCTGCACGATCGCGAACTGCGCGCGCCGCGCGGCGGCGCCGCGTACGCGGTCGCGTGTCGGTGAGGTCGGAGATCACGGCGTACGGCACCGCCATAAGTTGTGGTACGCGGTCGGCAGCGAGGCGCCCGGGTGTTGACGCCATCCACGCGGCCTCACGTTGCTGATGATGAGCGGCTGATAGCTGCAGGACGCGGAGCAAGGCCGGCGCGCCGCTCGGGGCTGACACTCGGGATGTCGAAGCGTCGCGTGTGCGCCTGGGTCGCGAACAGGAACGGGAACGCGTGCGTCTGGTGGTGGACGACGCGAGCTCCGCCCGACCGCCAGCCGGCCGAGATGCTGGTTCCGGAGCGCCGCGTACACGGTGCGGCGGCGGATCCGTAGCGCGCCTGTTGGCCCCGTGATCGGCCCGAGCGATCCGCAGCCGATCACCCACGCCAGCGCCAGCGCCAGCAACGCGACGCGAGTGACGCGCGCGGCTTCAGGCGTGTCCCCATGCCGTTACCAGCGGTAGCCCAAGGCTGACCCCGAACGCGTTGACGAAGGTCTTGTACTCGCCGTTGTAGCTCGTCGCGCTCGACGCCGTTCGTGCTGCGCTTCACGACGAAGATCGCCAGCTCGTAGACGTCGAGCGTCCACGGGCCCGGCGCCCAGGCCAGGCACCGAGCGACACACCATGGCGGCTCGCGTCCGGCAAGATCGGCGTCACCGACTCCGGCGGCGCCGCGGCCTGGTCGAAGTAGTAGCCGAATCGATACGCTCCAGCCTCGGCAGCCGGTGCTCGGCGCCGGCGCTGATGCGAACCGAGTCGTGATAGTTCTCGACGTTGGTCTGGTCGAACGACGGCGACTGATCGAAGTAGAGCGGCAGATCCTCGAACGCCGACCACCCGTGACGTTGAGATCCGCCTCGACCGTCCACGTCGGGTTGGGGCCACCACGCCGCGCCGACACGACCACATCGCCGGGAAGCGCAGCGTGCGTGCTCACACCCTGATCGGGCGGCAGCTGCGCCGCGACCGCGGCGTCGAAGGCGGGATCGCCGGTCGGGATCTGCGTCAGGTCGGCGTCGCCGTCGACCGGGGTCACGATCTTGCTGCGGTAGGTCGCGCCGAACCGCCACTCGTCGCTCGGCGTGAACGACAGTGGCCGCGTTCCATCCCGGCCCCGGCGAGTAGCCCGACGACAAGTCGGCCTCGGCCACGTCCACCTCTGCCGCCGCCACCGCCCGGCTTGAACTCGAGCACGCGACGGTCCAGCTCGACGTGCGAGAACAGTAGATTGAAGCCGGCCGCGACGTCTCCATTGCGCGCCGAACGCGTGCGCGATCGAGGCGTTCGCGTTCACCGTCTCGAGCCCGACGCGCGTGACGATCTCTCGGCCGGTGAACTGCGCGGGGTTCTTCCACTCGACGCCGAGCCCGAACGGCGCGAACGCCCGACGCCGACCGCCCAGTCCTTGGAGAACGCGTGCGTCACGTAGACGTTGCTCGGCCAGAACACCTGGCGCGTCATCTCCTCGGTGACGCCGAAACCGGGATACGGGTCGACGCCGGCGAAGCTCGTGACCGGCCTGAGCATCGAGGTGCCGCCGTAGAGACGCGTGCCCTGCGAGGCGGGTGAGGTCCGCGGGGTTGAAGAACAGCGCGGAGGCATCGTCGACGGACGCCGTTCCGGCGCCGGCGCGCCTGAGGACGGCGGCGCCCTGCTCGTAGATGCCGTAGCCCGCCGCGCCCGGATTGCTCGGGCGCGAGCGCCGCGACACACAGCATCGCCGCGAGGACCACCCGCACCTTCTTCATCTCACCCGTCTCCCCGCGGGCCACGCGCGGGCGCCTGGTCCAGGCGGCCGCGGGCTCTCGACGTGACCAGCGTACAGACTATCGATGATCGACCCGTACTTTTCCATGATGACCCGCCGCTTCACCTTGAGCGTCGGGGTCAGCTCGCCGGCACTCCTGCGTCAGCTCGCGGTCGAGCATCGCGAACCGCTTGATCTTCTCGAACTGCGCGAGGTTCTCGTTCACGCGCTCGATCTCCGGCCTGGTAGAGCGCTCGCACTGCGGCTCGCGGATCAGCTCCGCAAGGTTCGCGGCGCTCCATCCACGCGCCTTCGCCTCGGCCTCGAGGTTGCGCGAAGTTGGGCACGATCAGGCAAACGACGAACGGACGCTGGTCGCCGAGCAGCACGGCCTCGCTGATCCACTTGCTCGCCTTGAGACTTCGCCTCGATCGGCTGCGGCGCGCACCTTCTTGCCGCCCGCCGTGACGAGCAGGTCCTTGAGCCGGTCGGTGATCACGAGCCGGCCGTCGGATCGAGCATGGCCGACGTCGCCGGTGTGGAACCAGCCGCCGCGCATCGCGAGCTCGCGTGGCCTCCTCGTTCTTGAAGTAGCCGCGCATGACGTGCGGGCCGCGCGTGAGGATCTCGCCCTCCTCGCCGATCCGCACCTCGACGCCCGGCACCGGCGGGCCCACCGAGCCCGGCTTCTCGCGGCCGAGCCGGTTGAGGCAGATGACGGGCGACGTCTCGGTGAGCCCGTAGCCTTCGATGATCGGGATGCCGATCGGCGAAGAAGAACTCCATGACCGTGCGCCGCGAGCGGCGCGCCGCCGGAGATGCAGAAGCGCAGCCGCCCGCCGACGCGCGCGCGCACCTTGGCGCCGACGAGCCGGTCGGCGCGAGCCATGTGCGCGAGCGTGGCGACCGTCGCGGCCCTCGAAGTGGGCGCGCGCCGTCTCCAGCGCCGACGCCCGAGCCCCCAGTGGAAGATGCGCCTGGCGCAGCGGCGGCTGCGCGCGCGCGCTGTCCATGACGCGCGCGTAGACCTTCTCGTAGAAGCGCGGCACGCCGTTGAGCACGGTGGGACGCACCTCGAGCGCGTCGGCGGCCGACCGTCTCGAAGTTCTCGGCGTAGGCGATCGTCGCGCCGGCCTCGCAGCATGGCGTAGAGGCCGGCCATGCGCTCGAAGATGTGGCACAGCGGCAGGAACGAGAGGCCGACGTCGTCCGGCTTGAGCGTCGATGACGTCGAGGCACGCGATCGACGTTGGAGGCGATGTTGCCGTGGGTGAGCATCGCGCCCTTGGGCTCGCCGGTCGTGCCCGACGTGTAGATGATGGTCGCGAGGTCGTCGGGCGTGACCGACTCGGCGCTCGCGCGGAACGCGTTAGGGTTCCTGGGCGCGCCGCTCGCGGCCGCGCTCGGTGACGTCTCGCGAACGCGCGCTCGTTGGATTGAGAGTCGCCGCCGGGTCGATGACGATGATCGTGCGCAGCGTGGCCAGCCCCATCGCGGCCTGCGCGCATCTTGGCGAGCTGCGACGCCGACGACACGATCGCGACCGACGCCTCGGAGTTGCCGACGATGATGCCGGCACTGCGCGGCCGTCACGGTGGGATAGATCGGCATCGGTGACCGCGCCGAGACCCAGAATCGCGAGGTCGGAGACCGGCCACCGTACCGGTTCTCGGACAGGGATCGCGACGCGATCGCCGCGCTGAACACCCAGCTCACGTAGCGCGAGTGCCAGGCCTTCGACGTCCACCAGCGCCCGCCCCCGAGATGGATTCCCATCCCGAGGCGGACTTGCGCATGAACTGGTCGGGCTTGCGGTAGGTGGAGACCGAGTCGAGAAAGATTCCAATCAGCGTATTCGGCATGCCACCTCCCAGAGAGACGCCCCCACTGCTCGCGGCCGGGGCGTGCGTACCGCGTTCAAGGCTTAGCACCCGCGCACCATGCCGACAAGGGCGGCGTGCGGCGCGACACGGGGCCAACGCGTTAGGGTCCGGTCGACGGAATCGAAACCCGAAGGGGCCATCGGCCCCATTTCTCGCCGGCTTCATCGCCGGACTGAGCCCCGAGACTCCCTGCGGCCGATACCTGGAAACATGGCGAGCCAGCGATCCGTACCTTCAGCATCTTCGTGGACGAAGGGCCTGGTGGTCCTGGTGGGCATTGCCCTGATGCTCGTCGCCGTCGGCGTGCTCCAGGTGAATCCCGGCCAGATCCGCTCGTCGCGTCCCGTGCCGTTCGCGACCGGTCTCGTGATCACGTTCGTCGGCGTGCTCGCGTTCCTGCGCACGCACCTCGCCGAGGGAATCCCGCGCCTTCCGGATCGGAGTCGGGGTCACCGTGGCGGCGGCGGTGGCGCTGGTCGTGCCCGTCACGATCGACCTCGCACGACGAGGCGCTCGCGATCGGGCCGTTCCGTCTTCCGCGGCCCGGCGGTCGACGCCTTCGGCAAGGTGTTCCCCGGGCTCGACAGCCTGTTGCTCGCGGCGGGCGCCGGTGTGGCTGCTCGCAGGGGCGGCCGGCCGTCGAGGTGCGGTAGACTCCCGCCGCGCCGGTGGGCGCGAGGACACGTGATGCACGATGACGACAGCGGCCGAGAGGAGACGTCGGTGATGAAGCGGCGGATTCGTGAGTACCTGCCCCTGGTGTTGGTTGCGCTGTGTCTGCTCGCCGCACGGTCGTCGCTCGCGGACCACTACATCGTGCCGAGCGGCCTGATGGAGCGCACGCTCCTCCCCGGTGACCGCGTCATCGTCGACAAGCGCGCCTACGGGCTGCGGGTTCCGTTCACGCTCACTGCTGACGGCGGGCTCGCATCCGCGCGCGGCGACATCGTCATCTCGATTCGCCCGCCGATCACCTGCGGCTGATCAAGCGCATCGTCGCCGTGGGCGGCGACGTGCTCATGGTCAGGAACGGGCACGTGTTCATCAACGGCGTCTCGCAGGCGGAAGCCGGCAATCCTTCGATGGAGCGCTTCGCAGGCCACGACGTGGCGCTCGATCTCGAGTTCGGCGGCGGCCCCGACCTCCCGCCCACGCGCGTTCCCGCGGGCGAGGTGTTCGTGATGGGCGATGCGCGCGGCAACAGCAAGGACAGCCGGTTCTTCGGTTTCAGTGCACGAGCACGAGATCTACGCGCGCGCCCTGCGTGTACTTCCGCTCCGGCAACGGGTTCGTCTGGAAGCCTCTGTGACGGGCGGACGAGCCGGCGCTAAGGCCGCGCCGACATGTACCGGCAGGAGTGGATCGAGCAGCCTGCTGCGCACGGCCGCGCGACCCGCATCGCAGCGGCTGTCGCTCAGTCCACCCCGTCGTCTGGCGTCTCGGCTTCACCAGCCTGCTCACCGACATCTCCTCCGAGATGGTGAGCAGCGCGCTCCCGGTTTACCTCGTCCTCACGCTCCACTTCACGCCGCTCCAGTACGGCGCGATCGACGCGGCGTACAACGGCACCGCGATCGCGCTGTTGAGCTTGGGGCCGGCGTGTTCGCCGATCGCCGGCACCGGCAGAAGGAAGTCGCCGTCGCAGGCTACGGGCTGTCGGCGCTGTGCAAGCTGCTGGCCCTGTGGGCCGGCTCGGCGTGGGATGGTTCCTCGCCATCACGCTGCTCTCGACCGCGCCGGCAAGCGGCCCGCGCAACCGCGCCCCGCGACGCGCTGATCTCGCCTTCAACACGCAGCCCGGGATGATGGCGACGGCGTTCGCCGCGTACACCGGGCGCTCGGACGCCGGTGGCGCGCCGCTCGGGCCCGTCAATCGCGTTCACGCTGCCGTGGCTCCTGCCGCAGCGCTTCGACGTCGTGTGGGTGACGAGCTTCTTCTTCGGGCGGTGATCGGGCTGGCGATCCTGTGGCTGTTCGTCTTCGAACCCGCCGCAGCGCGGGGACGACGCGGCCGAAGCGCCAAGGATGCGCGCCCGGTGTCGGCGGCGACCGTGTCGCCGCGGTATCGCGCCCTCATCGTGTGCGCGCTGGATGCCTTCGATGACGACCGTGAGCGACGGCTTCGTGCACCTGACGCTCCAGAAGAAGGGCGCCAAACCCCGTCGCGTTCTTCCCGCTGTTCTATGTCGTGACTTCGGCGATCTACATGCCGCTGTCGATCCCGGTCGGTCAGTGGGCCGATCGTTACGGCCGGGCGGCGGTGCTCATCGCCGGCTACACGATCCTCGGCATCGTCTACGCGATCAAAGATCGCGACGCAGCCTCGCGCTCGGATTGCCCGCGCAGACGCTGTGCCTGTTCTTGCCCGGGCTCTACTACGCCGGCACCGAGGGCGTGATTCTCCGCGATGGCGAGCAACGCAGTGCCCGGCGGAGCTGCGCACGACCCGGGCCTCGCCGGGCTCTCGACCGCCGTCGCGCTTCGGGAAGATGACGTCGTCGATCGCGTTCGGCCGGCTGCGGCACGCGCGCGGCCTGGGGCCCGCGTTCCTCGTGTTCGGCGCGCCGCCTTCGGCGTGGCGATCGTCACTGCCGGCGTGTGGCTGAGGGAATCGAGCCCGCGTCCCGCGCATGCCTGATCGCGTCTCGACTGCTGGCGCTGATCAGCGTCGCCGGCGTGCTCGCGATCGTGGGATACGTGATCGCGACGAATCGGCGCCCCTCGACTGTGCCGACTCCCACTCCGGGACGATCGAGCTTCCACGCCGGCGCCCGCGCCGTCGCCATCGTCCGGATACCGCGGCGACGACACCGCTCGCGGCCGTCCCCGATACGTCGCGTCATCCGGAAGCCGCGGCCACCGCCGCGCGGCCCGCCCGCTGCAGCGCCTCGCAGGTACCCGGGTACAACGGCGTCGATTCGCACTACGGCAGGCCTGCGTTTAGTCGACCCCGCGCAGTCGCCGCAACCGCAGTTCGTCGACAGCATGTCGTGCGGAGGTCGCGTATCACGTCGCCGGCGGCCGCGGCATCTGCCCCAGCGCGAACCGTGGCGTGCGCTGACGACCTACGCCGCGCGGATCTTCGACGCCAAGCGACGCTTCGCGTGCTCGCGCTGCTCTTCCCGCTCGACGGCATACCCAGCCGATGCCGTGTCTCACGCGACGGTAAGCTCGCCGCGCTGACCGTGTTTCTGTCCGGCCACGGTTACGCGAGCACTCGACTTCTCGACCGAGACGCTGCTCGTCGACGCCGAGACCGGCGAGATCATCTCCGACCCCGAGTAGTTCGCCGTGACGCGTGACGGCCAGCCGTTCAGCAACACGGACTTCAATCCATTAGCGTGACGCCTGCGCCCGAGCCGCGCGTTCTACGCCACGCTGTCGAGCCAGGGGAAGTTCTACCTGGTCAAGGGCGACGTCGATCGACGTGCTGCCGCCGTCGTGCGCGAGAACGTCGAGTGCCCGTCACTCACCCGACGGCACGCGCATCGCGTACAAGAACCGCGTCGCGCCAACGTCCGCGGCGTCTGGCGGCTCCACGTCTACGACCTGAAGAGCGGCAAGGACAATCTCGTCTGCCGAGACGCGCAGCGTCGACGACCAGCCGAGGGTTCGACAACGACCACGTGCTGTACGCGCTGCCGGTGTCGGAGGCGACGCCGAGCCAGCACGAACATCTGGTCGGTGTCGGCGGACGGGGTGACGGGGCCGAAGCTGTATTTGCAGCTGGGCTCATCGCCGTCGGCGGTGCGCTAGGATGACAGCAATACGTAACTGAACGAAGCA
>ERZ1370068.4925-contig-3974_pt1 | contig 80141 bp, 135 predicted proteins | sample MGYA00561227_ERZ1370068 | MGnify/ENA primary metagenome ERZ1370068 (study PRJEB38410, sample SAMEA6850437) | metagenome | study: Metagenomic assessment of the ecological functions of the soil: analysis of the soil microbiota associated with the...
ATTGTACTTCGTTCAGTTACGTATTGCTGGCCCGACTGTGGGTGAAGCTGGCGTTCTGGCCACGTGCACCAATCCCGATCGGCGAATTATCACCTGCATCCGGGGATGTGCGCCGCGCAGCGGAAACTACATCCGCTCTGGATCACGCGTAGGCGGTTTTCTCCGACAAAAGTCGCTTTTGCTCTGACACGGGAGTTGCCACTTGGCCGCGCTCTAGCCGCGCATCGATTCGCGACGGTTTCACTCAACGGAAGGTCTTGAACGGTCTCTGGAGGCTGCGCCGCATGAGAAGCGCCGTCTGACGCCTTCACTTGCTCCGATCAGGATTGTCACGTTCGTCGTTGCGCTGGTCTGCGCGCTGGCGCTGATGGGCCCTCGTCTCCGTCGCGGCCGCTGTCCGCGCGAGAGCAAGGCCACGGCCACCAACGTGCCGGTGATTCCGCACGAAGCGGTGCCCAACTTCTTCAAGAACCCGCCGGGCATCTACACCGGCGAGAACATGGGCATCGCCACCAACTCGAAGGGCAAGATCTACATCTACCATCGCGCCTACGAGACGCGGCTCTTCGAGTACTCGCCGCAGGGCACGTTCGTCCGCGAGATCGGGCGCAACAACTACGGCTTCGCCTTCGCGCACTCGGTGCGCGTCGACGCGCAGGACAACATCTGGGCGGTTGACGAAGGCACCGACATGCTCGTCAAGTTCAGCCCCGAGGGCAAGGTCCTGATGACGATCGGCCGGCGCGAAGATCCGTGGCGACGCTGCTCGAACATGCCGGGCGGCGGCGCGTTCCACGGACGCAACGAGAAGTACCGGTTCGGCCGCGCAGACCGGACGTCGCGTGCGGATCAGCAGGGCAACATCTTCGTGTCCGACGGCTACTTCGACGCGCGCGTCGTGAAGTTCGACAAGAACGGCCGGTTCATCAAGGCGGTGGGCACGCGCGGGACCGGCAACCTGCAGTTCAACACGCCGCACTCGATCGCCACGGACTTCCAGGGCAACGTCTACGTCGGCGATCGCGGCAACGCGCGCGTGCAGGTGCTCGACAACGATCTGAACTGGAAGGCGAACTACCCGAACGTCGGCAATCCGTGGGCGGTCTGCGTCTCCGGGCGGCCCGGGACCGAAGAACCCCGGCAAGCAGTATCTCTACGTCGTCCAACTCCTGGCCCGACAGCGCGCCCGCCGCCGCCGCCGGAGTTCACCGGCGAGGTCTACAAGATGGAGCTCGACGGGACCATCATCGGCAAGTTCGGCAAGGCCGGCAAGGCGCCGGGCGAATTCGCGACGATCCATCAGATGGACTGCCGCGATCCGGACGTCATCTACACCGCCGAGATCAACGACTGGCGCTCGCAGAAGATTCTGCTGAAGCCGCAGGCCATGAAATCGAGCGCGCAGTCAGAGAGGCGGCGATGACCAGACATCACTCAACGCTTCGTCGCGGCGGTCGTCGTCGCCATCGGCGCCTCGCTCGCCGCTCAGAACAGCGCGCCGGACATCGCCTTCGACAGCAACGCCGATCTGCTGAAGACGCCGAACGACGTGTTCGTCGGCGAAGTCGGCGGCGTCGGCGCAGAATTCGAAGGGGCAGATCTTCGTCTACACGCGCACCGGCCATCCCTACGCGACGCTCGGCGACAACCGCACGTTCCTGCGCGGCGGCTCGCGGCTGTTCGTAGTTCGACCAGACCGGCAAGTTCGAGCGCGAGCTCGGACAGGACGTCTACGGCTTCAACGCCGCGATCGGGCTGCGCGTCGATCCGCAGGACAACGTCTGGACGATCGACGCTGCGGCGCCAGCCAGGTCGTCAAGTTCGACCCGGAAGGACGCGTGGCGCTCGTGCTCGGGACGTAAGCCCGAGGCGATCAACGTCCGGACTGGAGCGCCCGGCGGTGGCGGACGTGCCGGGCTGAGGGCGGCGGCGGGCAGGCCCAGCGGAAGCGTGGCCGCGCCGGTGCCTGCAGCGCCGGAAGCCGGTCGCGGCGGAGCGCCGCGGTGGCGGCAGCCGGGTGCGCCCGGATCGGGTCTGCCCGGCTCCACGTTCAACCGTCCGACCGACGTCGCGTGGGATCGCGCCGGCAACATCTACATCGCCGACGGCATCGGCAACACCAACCGCGTTGCGAAGTTCGACAAGGACGGCCGAGTTCATCCGGCAATGGGGTTCGACCGGCTCGGAGAACGGGCCAGTTCATCGGCGTGAAAGAGTCTGGCGGTCGACGCGCAGGGCAACGTCTACGCGGCCGACGCCGGCAACAAGCGCATCCAGGTGTTCGACGGCGACGGCAATTTCAAGTCGCAGTTCGGCAACATCGGCACGCCGCTGACGATGTGCATGACGACGGGATCGACGCAGTATCTCTACATCTCGCACTCGGGCGATCCCGACGGCATGGAAGACGCCGCCATCTACAAAGTCGCGCTCGACGGACGCGTCGTCGGCAAGTTCGGATCCGCCGGCAAGCTGCCGAAACAGTTCGGTCTCGCCAACTCGATCGATTGCCGCAACGAGAACGAGCTGCTCGTCGGCGAGATGACGAACTGGCGGGTGCAGAAGGTCACGCTCAAAGCGGCACGCTAGAGCCTTTAGCTTCCACACGCATGGTGTCCGCCTTCAGGCGGACCGTCGAGGTAACCGGCTTCCGGACACATGCGTACTCAGCGACAAACTCAACGAAGACCTCAACGATACGTCAAGCGCCGGACCGGGGATTGCCTGCGCACAGCCTGTGAACGTATGGCTGTCCAACTCGGCCTGTCGGAGTTCATGCATCGCGGATTGGGGCTGCGGCACCCCAGGCGATCGCCGTCACGCGATCGACGCGGCGGCCCTCGAGCAAGCGCCCGAGCGTCGATGGAGGGATCGCCGTCGTGCGAAGCTGCGAGGTCTGCTGTTCTCCGCGATGGCGCTCTTCCTGCCTCATCACCGGATATCGATACCGCGAGTGATAGCGTCTCCGAAGGTGTCCACTACGGTGAACAGCTTCGTCGCCGTCCAGCCACAGCATGCCTACGACGCCATCATCCGCGAGGCCTCCAAACTCTACAAGGTCGACGCCGCGCTGATTCGATCGGTCGTTCAGGCGGAGTCGGCGTTCAATCCACCTGGCGCTCTCGCGCGTGGGCGCGATGGGACTGATGCAGTTGATGCCGAGCACCGCCGACGCGCTCGACGTCGAGAACCCGTTCGATCCGCGCGAGAACATCATGGCGGGCACGAGGCTGTTGAAAGATTTTGCTGACGCGTCACAGGGGCAACGTCGCGCTCACGCTCGCCAGCTACAACGCCGGGTTGGGGAACGTCAGGAAATATGGCGGGCGCGTGCCGCCGTTCAAGGAAACCAGGAACTACGTCAAGCGGATCACCAGTCTCATCGCCGACGCCAAGCAGGCGGGCGATGACTGACAACTGAACAACTCTCAAGTTTCAAGTCTCAACTCTCAGTCTCAAGTCTCACAGCAAGCGCTCAACACAGTTGGGCCTGAGACTTGAGACTTCCGACTTGAAAGTTGTTTACGCGAGCGATTTGCGTGAATGACGTTGCCTGAGACGTCCGGTCAGGCGGAAGTCGCGGCCGCTGTAGCGGTAGGTCAGCTTCGTGTGATCGATGCCCAGCAGGTGGAGGATCGTCGCGTGCAGGTCGTGGACGTGGACCGGCTTCTCGATCGCCTTGAACCCGAAATCGTCGGTGGCGCCGTAGATGGTGCCGCCCTTGACGCCGCCGCCGGCCAGCCACATCGTGAACCCGAACGGATTGTGATCGCGGCCGTTCTGCGACATGCCGGCGCCGCCGCCGACTTCCATCACCGGCGTGCGGCCGAACTCCGAGCCGCAGACCACGAGCGTGTCCTTGAAGAGGCCGCGTGACTTCAGATCCTTGATCACGGCGGCGAACGGCTGATCGGAGTCCTTGGCGTTCTTGCGGTGCGCCTGGATGTCGCAGTGCGCGTCCCACGGATCGCCCTTGCCGTAGTAGACCTGCACCATGCGGACGCCGCGCTCGACCAGGCGCACCGCCATCAGGCAGCCGCGCGCGCGTGCTGCCGGTCCCGTAGCAGCTTGAGCGTCGCCTCGCTCTCCTTGCGGATGTCGAACACGTCCGGCGCCTCGGTCTGCATCCGGTAGGCGATCTCCATCGAGCTGGATCGTCGCCTCGAGCTGCGGATCGCGAACCGCCTCGCGCTCGCAGCTGCATCCGATTCAGCGACTCCAGCAGATCGAGCTCGCGGCGCTGCTCGGTCAGCGTGAACTTCGTCGTTGTGGATGTACGAGATCAGCTTCTTCGGATCGAAGTCCTTGCCGACGACGCTCGGCTCGTCCTGCTTCTCGACCTTGTCGGCGATGAACGTGCCCTGGTGCACGGCCGGCAGAAACGCGCTGTTCCACAGCGGCGGTCCGACCGTGGTCGGCACGTCCGGACAGAGCACGACGTAGCCGGGCAGGTTCTTGTTGTCGGTGCCGAGACCGTAGGTGAGCCACGAGCCGAGCGACGGACGGCCGACCTGCGGTGTGGCCGGTGTTCATCATCAGCATCGACGGTTCGTGATTCGGAATGTCGGTGTAGACCGATCGGATCCAGCAGATGTCGTCCGCGCACTCGCCGACGTGCGGGAACAGCTCGCTGACGTCCATCCCGCACTGGCCGTATTTCTTGAACGCGAACGGCGACCGCATCAGCGCGCCGGTCTTCCGCTCGGTCGCGACCGATGCCGCCGGGCAGCGGCTGGCCGTGGTACTTGTCGAGCATCGGCTTGGGATCGAAGCTGTCGACCTGCGACAGCCCGCCGTTCATGAACAGGAAGATGACGTGCTTGGCGCGCGCGGGGATGATCGAGCTTGCGCGCGTCGAGCGCGCCGTGCCGGCCGAACGCTGTCGGGACCGGCCGCGCGCGCGATCGATTCGCCGACCAGGCTCGGCGAACGCCAGCATGCCGAAGCCGTTGCCAATGCGGCACAGCGCGTCGCGGCGAGTCAACGGCGACCGGATCTTTGTGGGGCATGGATCGTTTTAGCTCACAAAGATGAATTCGTTCGAGCTCGAGCAGCGTCTTGAGATAGCGGCCCCACGGCGTGACCGGCAGCAGCTTCTTCTTCGCGTCGTCTTTCTGCCGCGCCAGGGACGACGCCCGGCCATCATGCCTGTCGGTCTTTCGGTCTCTGCCGTCGGATTGCTCGTCATCGCCGTCGGCGTCCTTGGCCAGTCGCGCTTTCCTGCCGTCTCCCGCCCGTTCCTGCCTCTCCCGCTTCCTCCAGCCTTCGCCGCGCTTCCGCTCCTCGTATTCCTTCATCGGCTCGGTCGAGGAAGTGCTGAACGGCGGTGTGGACCTCGGCGTCAGGCGCGGCGCGGCCGAAGATCAGACCGGATGCGACTTCTGAATGCGATCGCGCGGTCGAATCGGCCTCGCCGAGCGACGCGCTGCGCGAGCAGCTCGCCCTGCTGCTGCATGAAGTCGCTGTTCATGAAGAACAGGCGCTGCAGCGGCACGGTGGTCGAGAAGCGCTGCTCCGCCGACAGGTTCGGGCTCGGGAAGTCGAACAGCTGCAGGGTAGTCGTCGAGGCTTGTAGCGGCTGATCTTTCCGTAGACCGGTCCGCCGCGTGGACGACGGCGTGAGCGGCGCCGACGGCCCGCCGGTCTTCGTGTCGAGGCGCGCCCGAGACGAGCAGCACCGAGTCGCGAATCTGCTCCGCGGTCATGCGGTGACGATTGGCGCGCCGAGCGCAGCCGGTTGCCCGAGTCCTTGTCGAAGTTCTTTCTGATCGAGATCGGCGCTGAGCTGGTAGGCCGCGCTCGAGCATGATCTCGCGGTGCAGCTTCTTGATCGACAGGCCGTTGTCGACGAAGAACTGCGACGAGGTATTCGAGCAGCTCGGGATGCGTCGGCCGCTCGCCGGTTGTTGCCGAAGTTGCTCGGCGTGTCGACGAGTGCCGGTGCCGAAGTGTCCCTTCCAGATGCGGTTGACGATGACGCGCATCGCGATCGGCTGCTTGAGGATCGCGTCGGCGAGCTCGAGCCGGCCGCTGCCGTTCGCAAACGGCTGCGGGCGCTGCCGTCGCTCAGCACCGACAGGAAATGCCGCGGCTCTTCGTCGCCGAGGATTGAACAGGTTGCCGCGCTTGCTGACCTGTGCAGGTTGACCGGCTTCTCCGCGTCCGGCGACGCCATGCACGAACGGCATACTGCGGCCGGCTGCGCCTTGCTGCAGCGCTTCGATATCGTCGCGCAGCCCGTCGATGTAGCGGCGGCGATCGGCGCTCAGCTGACGCTCGAGGCCCCAGCCGCGGAACGCGAGCAGCCCCGGCTTGATGCTGCTTGAACTCGCTGCGCAGGGATCGAAGCCCGTCTTCGAGATCGCGCTGGAAGACGTCGGTCCAGAGATTCTGCCGCTCGATCGGCAGGCTCTTCAGCTCGAGGCCGCAGCCCGGGACAGAAGTCGTCGTTGGTGACGAAGTCGCTGGGCATCTTGCCCGGCTCCTTCTTCTTCGTGCCCGGCCAGCGCCTTGGCGCGCGATGATGTCGTTCTCGTCGTTGACTTCCTTGCGCTCGAACATCACGTCGAGCAGCAGTTGCTGGAACTCGTCGGCCAGCTTCTGCGCTTCGCTCTCGTGCCGCCGCTCTTGATCATCGCCTGCCAGGCGTTGACGTAGAAGGGTAGAAGCGCGGCGGCTTCGCCAGGAACTTCAACCAGCGATCGAAGAGCTCGTAATCGAGCTTCCCGCCATCGACGACCTTCGCGATCTCTTCCTTCGGCTCGCCGGTGACGCGCCACGCCGCCATCATGTAGCTTCGCCGCCTGCAGCGCCGAGCGACTGCGGCAGCTGTTCGTCGATTCGGTCTTCGAGAAGTCCTCGAGCAGCTTCTCCTTGTTCTCGATCTTCTTGTCCTGCGCCTTGTAGTCGTCGACGACCTTCTTCGGCGCGAGCGGGTATCTCGTGTAGACGGTGTTGAAGAAGACACCGCCGAGCGAGTAGTAGTCCGCGGTCGGGATCGGATCGTATTTGTGGTCGTGGCAGCGCGCGCAGCCGACCGTCAGCCCGAGGAAGCCGCGCGACACGACGTCGACGCGATCGTGACGCTCGTCGGCGCGCGTGATCTCGACCGGCGCCGTTGTCGTAGAACCACGGGCCGAGACCGAGGAAGCCCAAGGCCGGCAGCGTCCGTGCGCGTGTGCTCTCGACGCTGTTTCCAGCGCTTCCGGCGCCTTCAGCGCTTCCAGCGGTGAGCAGATCGCCAGCCAGTTGCGCCTTGACGAACTGGTCGTAGCGCATGTCGTCGTTGAACGCCTTGATCACCCAGTCGCGATACAGATACGCGTTCGGATACGGATTGTGGCCGCGCCCTTCGGATCGAGCGATCGGTAGTCGTCTTCGCCGTAGCGCGCGACGTCGAGCCACAGCCGCCCCCACGCCTCGCCGTAGCGCGGCGACTGCGAGCAGCCGATCGATCACCTGTGGCGAACGCCTCCGGCGAGTCGTCGTCGCTGAAACGCGTCGATTTCCTCGGGCGTCGGCGGCAGGCCGGTGAGGTCGAGCGTCGCGCGGCGGATCAGCGTCAGCGTGTCGGCGGCGGCACCGGCGCGAGGCCGTCCCGCTCGAGCCGCGCCAGGATGAAGCGATCGATGTCGTTCTTCGGCCACGCCGCGTGGCTGACCGCCGGAATCGCCGGCTTGCGAATCGGCTGAAAGGACCAGAACGCGCGCTGCTCGGCGGTGATGACGTAGGTCGACGTGGATTTCGCGGAAGCGGAGGATGCGCTGGCGGCCGTCGCCGTCGTCACCGGCGCCGCGGCGGGCCAGACCGCGCCGGCGCTGAACCCACTCGCTGAGCGCGTCGATCTCGCCGGCCGCGAGGCGCGCCGCCTTTCGGCATCTTCAGCTTTCGCTCGTCTGGCGGACCGCCTGAATCAACAGACTCTTGTCAGGATCACCGGGGACGATCGCCGGGCCGGTCCGTCCACCTTTGAGCATCGCCTCGCGCGAATCGAGGCGCAGGCCGCCGTTGCGCATCTCGGTGTGGCAGTCGTAGCAGTTGGCGGCGAGCACCGGCCGGATCTTCGTCTCGAAGAACTCCGGGTCTCGCGCTGTCTGCGCCGCGCCGACCGGCGCCCGCCGCGCGGCCGCGACCAGTTGCCAGCCGAGCGGCGCCGCGCACAGAATCCAGGCGCAGCCTCGCATCATCCGGAAATTCATGGAACAGATATTATGCAGCCGACCATGATGAAAGATGTAAGCGGTCGTCGCCCTGGTCCTGTTCACGTATTCTGCAAGCCAGCGCCGCGACGCTGCCGAAGCCCCGGCGTGAAGACGCCCGGCGTGAAAATCCCCATCGAAAAGCTCAAGCCCGAGGCGGTTATGCGCAGTGCCGGGCTCGCCGGACTGGCTCGCGATCGATCCGGTGAACAAATTCACTGTGGGTGTCGAACGAGCCGAAAGACACCGTGTCGCGCCTCGATCCGGCGTCGAACGGCGTGACGACCATCACGGTCGGCAAGGAGCCCTTGCTCGGGCCTTGCTGCCGAGTTCGGCAGCCTGTGGGTGCCGAACTGCGGCGACAAGACGATCCGCGCGTCAGATTTGAAGACGTCCGCGGTCACGGCCACGATGCGGACCGGAATCGCCGAGTCGGGGAGGATCGATCGTGGCCGGCGCGGAGAGCGTCTGGATCAGCGACCGACGTCAAAGGCACGCTGGCCTGCATCGATCCCGCCACCAACACCGTCGTCGCCGAAGTCTACGTGCCATCAGGATCGCGCGGCATCGCGTTCGGCGAAGGCGGCGTGTGGGTGACGAGCACGGCGCACGACAGCGTGACGCGCGTCGATCCGCAGACGAACCTGATCGTCGAAACGATTCCGGTCGGCAAGGCGCCGCGCTTCGTCGCCGCCGGTCTCGGTGCGGTGTGGACGTTGAATCAGGGCGACGGGTCGGTGTCGCGCATCGATCCGAAGAACCAACAAGGTCGTCGCGACGATCGAGGTCGGCGTGCCGGGCGGCGGCGGCGAGATCGCCGCAGGAGAAGGATCGGTGTGGGTAACGGCGTTTGCAGTCGCCGATGTCGCGGATCGATCCGGCGACGAACACGGTCGTTCAGCAGTTTTTCGGCGAGGGCGGCAGATTCGTGCGCGCGTCGGTCTCGGCTGGGTGTGGCTGTCGGATCTGCGCGCGGGAAACGTGTGGCGCCCTCGACCCGAAGCGGATCGAGGCGACGCTGCCGGATTGATCGGCAGCCCCGAGAACCGCACCACGAGCGAGATCGCGCCCTCTCTGTAGGCCGGCCCTTTCAGGGCCGGCAGTCGAGAAATCCAAAAGACAAGGTCTTCCATGAGATCTGCATCCATGTTCAGATCTCGTGGACGGTGCTCCTATCTCCAAATCGCATCGAACGATTCATGCGCCGGACGCCGCGGCCGTGCACTATGCTGGTGCCCGAGTCGAAATTCGCGGACCCTTGGATGCCCCACCCGAAACTGTCACGAATCTCGAACTTGGATCACTAGCGTGATAAAGGGCATGCTCGATCCGATCGTAAACGCGCTGACGGCTAACGACGCGGGTCGAAACCGGCGGCGAGCCGCACGCCACGCCCTGGCATCACCTGCAGGATGAGCTGCAGCGCCTCGACTTTGCGTCTGGCGGCCTACGCCCGCGCCGAGCGCGATCTCCTGCGGATCCGCTGCAACAGTTCCGTCAGATGACCGCGGGCCGGATGCCGGCCGGCGCACCCGCGAGCGACGAGGCCCATCCCTGCGCCGCGTCCAGGGCGCAGATCGCCACGCGCTGTCGGCGAGCACAGAACGTCGGGTCGAGCTGCCTCTACCGAACCTGCGCGCGGCTCTGCGGCTGTCCGGCTTCGAAGAGCAGTGCTCTCGTCGCGGCCATCGCGCCCAACCTCGATAGCCGCCGCTACGAGGCGCGTACGCGAGCCTCCAGGGTGGCGTCGGGCAGAACGCGTCCGACGGTGGGCCTGCTGCTCGACCTGCTGTGCGAGAGTCCCGACGAGCAGGTGTGGCGTCGCGTGTGCTCTTCGATCCCCAGCGGCCGTTGATGCGGTCGGGCGTCTGCCCCACTGTGCGCCAGCAGGGCGACGCGGTCTCTCTCGTTTCGCTGCAGCTCGCCGCCGATGATCGCGTCGTGGACGCGCTCCTCGGCCGCCGCCGGATCGATGCCCGTCTCGACACCGTCGCGCGGCTGGTGATGCCGGTGGCGTCCGCGGCCCGGCCGCTGGAGAACCCTTCGATCGAGCGGCAGATCCTGAGTTCCTGCAAGCGCGAGCTGGACGGTCGCAAACCGCCGCCGAGCGTCTTCTCTTCCACCTGTCGAGTCCGCCGGGCGCCGGCGAGCTGGCACTGGTCGAATCGGTGTGTGCTCGCCTCCACCTCCGCCGCTCGTCGTCATGGATCTGGAGCGCCTGCTGGCCAGCTCATTGCCGATCGAAGAGATGTTTCGCCTGGTCGCGCGCGAGGCGCTCCTTCTGCCGGCAGCGTTGTGCTTTCGTGGGTTCGACGCGCTCGCGGCTGATGCGATCGCGCGCCTCGTTGCGGCTGCACGCGCTGCTGTGATGCGCTCGAACAATGTTCGCGGCTGACCTTCCTGCTCGGGCGAACCGCCCGAGCACCGCTGGAACTTCCGCGGCGGTTGACGCTCGTCCCGGTCTGCCTGCCGCATCACGACATTCGGACCGGCGTGCGTGATTGGGAAGCCGCGTTCGCCGAAGCTGGCGATCTTGGCGACGGCTCTCGACGCGGCCGCCATGGCCGGCCGTTTTCGCCTCGGCCCCGGCGCCATTCGCGACGGGCTGACGTCGGCGCGGCGCTGCGCCGCGTGGCGGTCGCCGGCGAATCCCACGATCACCATGGCCGATGTGATCGCCGGGTTCCGATCACTGTCGGCGCCCAGGACGAACGCGCTCGCGCGAACGATCACACCTGACCCAGACCTGGGACGACCTGGTGCTCCCGCCAGACGAGATCGCGCAACCGTACGGGAGATGTGCGACCACGTGCGCTACCGCCACGTGGTGCTCGGGGACTGGGGATTCGAACGCAAGCTGCCGCTGGGGCGCGGGCTCACCGCCCTCTTCACGGGCCCGCCCGGCACCGGCAAGACGATGGCCGCCCAGGTGATCGCCTCCGAGTTGCAGGTGGACGTCTACCAGATCGATCTGTCGCAGGTCGTGAGCAAGCTACATCGGCGAGACCGAGAAGAACCTGGCGTCCGTGTTCGCCGACGCCGACGCCAATCAGGCGATCCTGTTCTTCGACGAGGCCGATGCGCTCTTCGGCAAGCGCTCCGAGGTGAAGGACGCGCACGACCGCTACGCCAACATCGAGCTCGAGCTACCTGCTGCAGCGGATGGAGGAGTACGAAGGCGTCGCCATCCTGGCGACCAACCTGCGCGGCAGAACCTGGACGACGCGTTCGTCCGCCGTTTGCGGTTCATCGTGAGTTCCCTGTTCCCGACGAAGCGCATCGGCGGCGGCTGTGGGACGTGACGCTCCCGCGCGAGGTCCCGATCGCCGAGGACGTCGATTTCGGGCACGCTGGCGCGCGAGCTGAAACTGGCGGGCGGCAACATCAAGAACATCGCGCTGGCCGCCGCGTTCCGCGCGGCCAGCGAGTCGAGTCCGATCACGATGACACACCTGCTGCGGGCGGCGCGGCGCGAGCAGCAGAAGCTCGGGCGGAGCTGGACTGAGCCAGCGTCCGTTCTCGGCGGCAGCGCCGCACCACCGCGGTGAACGAGGTCACGACCATGAAGAAACTGTTCAACGATCGTGAACGCCGGACACGCCGGGAAGACGGCGCGTTTCAGCGGCAGGCCGAACATCGTGCCGACGGCCGCGGTTCGCCCACGCACTATCTGCAGCCGCGCGGCTCTTCCGACCGCTCGGCGCGATCAGCGCGGCTCGAGCTTCGACTGGCCGCGCATCTCCGTGCGTGCGTTCAAGACGACCAGCGGCCGCGGCGCGGCGCCGGACAAGGGGAGCGCGGATCTGGACGTGCAGGATCAGAGCGCGTCGCTGACCAGCCTCACGACGCACGCGAACGGGGTCGAGATCTACGTCGAGGCGACCGGCGTCTACACGTCCACCGAGTTTCCCGACGGGTTCAAGTGGACGCAGACGATCGATACGAATGTGCCGAAGGGTGGCACCACTTCTCCCTACGTCGATCCGCGGCCCAACGACGACACCAAACCGTTCTACTACACCGACGCCGAGCACGCGGCGAGCCCGACGACCTTCTACGATCGGCCGTCGCGTCCTGCGCCGGCGACGGGCGTCACGACGTGGCAGGCGATTCTGGGCCTCAACGGCGTGAACGAAGCCAGCAAGACCGTGCAGGGCTTCGACTTCCTGACCTACGGATTCACCATCGACGCGGCGGGAACGGTGACGTTGTCGCCGGGGGCGTCGACAACGGGCGCCAATCATCAGTCAACGCTGTCGTCGGAGTTTCCCGACTGGACGTTCACGTAGGACTCGGCGGTGTAATTGCAGGGAGACACGCCAGCAATGAGCTGGACCCATGACCGCTGAACAAAGTTCTGAGCGTCCCCGCGTCGGCCGCGATTTCCGCCTGCGCGTGGTCTGGAACGGCCTGGAGGACAAGCCAGTTCTACAAGGCCGTGCTGCTGTCGGCGTCGCGCGCGAGCGAGGCCGGTCACGAACCATTCTGGGGCTATGCCGTCGTCAGCGCGGACGAGATCGGCCGCGTGGTGGATGCGGCCGCGGCCAGCGGAGCGGCGTGGCAACCCGGCCCCTACTCCGGCCAGAAATCGGAGCATTTCGCCGATCTCGAAACCGAGTCCGGCGGCTGGCATGCGGCGCTCGGCTTCGAGCCGCAGACGCTGGCGCAGTTGAACGCGATCGCACTCGCGCTCGACGAGGCTCACCGGAAGCCGATCGCCGACGTGATTTCCCGGATTCGCGGAGAGCTCGGCAGCGGATCGCCCGCGCGCTGACCGGCGCCGACGATGGTCGGTCGCCCGAGCCCGGTCATCGTCGCGCGATCGGTTCAGCCGAGCGTCGAGGTCGCCGCGTCGGCCTTCTGCAGCGCCTTCTTCATCCCGGCCATGCACTGCCGCGTCGATTCCTCCGGCGTGCCGGCGCCGCGCCAGTGTGTCTCGAGCGACAGCGGACCCGTGTAGCCATCCTTCTTCAACGCGCGGAACTGACCGACCCAGTCGACGATCCCGGTGCCCATCAGCGCCCATTTCGGTGCCGTCGCCGCTCGCCTTCTTGACCGCGTCCTTGCAGTGGACGTGCGCGATCCGATCCTTCGGCACCTTCGCATAGCCGTCCGGGTACGCCTTCTCGCCGCGCGCCACCGCGTTGCCCGGATCCCAATTCAGCATCAGCCCTTTTTCGCGCACCGCGTTCAGCAATCGGCCGGCTTCGGCGCCAGTCGCCGTGTTGCACGCGAGCTCGTTCTCGAGCGTCAGCGTGATCCCCTTCTTCGCCGTTTTGACCGCGGCCTCGCGGATCCGCTCGTCGATCGCCTGGCGATGCGGCTTCTGATCGTCGAGACGCCAGAAGTCGAAGACGCGGACTATACTGCGTGTTGAACGTCTTGGCGAGATCGATCGCCTTGTCGAGCAGCTCGTCCTGCTGCTGATAGGTGAAGTCGGCGCCGAACTCCGGCTTCTTCGGACTGTAGGGCGACTTCGGTGCGTTCGGCCAATCCGTCTTGAACACCGGCGACGCCATCTCCGACACCTTCAGCTTGAAGCGTTCCAGGACCTTCTTCGCTTCGGCGATGTCGTTCGCGTCCCAGCTCATGATGTTCTTGCCGTGCATCGCGCGCAGCTCGACGTAGCCGAGGCCGAACTCCTTCGCGGCGATCTCGCACGCGTGCGCAGAAGTCCTGCGAGATCTCGTCGGTCAGCACTGACAGCGGCGACGCCGCCGCGAGCACCCTGGCCAACCGGCTGAATGGCAGGACCGTTCCCATGGCCGCGACTCCAACGGACGTGACGAATTGCCGGCGTGAGGTCATGAAACTCTCCTCTGAAACACCGGCCGAAGTACCGTTCGCGGCTGCATGGCGTCAAGCTCAAATAGTCATTGGTCGTTGGTCATTGGTCGTTGGTCATTGTTGGTCGTTGGTCGTTGGTCATTGGTCGTTGGTCATTGGTCGGTCGGTCAGTCGTCGGTCGGCGGTCGATGGTCGGCGTCGACACCTCAGCGCCGGCAGTCGAGCTAACGACCAACGACTAACGACCAACGACTAACGACCAACGACTAACGACCAACGACTAACGACCAACGACCAATGACTAACGACTAATTTGGTTCAGCGCAGGATCCGCAGACCGTCGACGACCTTGTTGACGCCGGCGGTCTCGCGCGCCAGCGCGACCGCGCGGTCGTGTTCCGCGTGTGAGCTGACCGTCCCGGTCAACGTCACGGTGGTGCCGTTCGTCGTGACGTCGATCGCGCGCGCCTTCACCAGATCGTCGAGCGCCATCTTCGCCTTGATCTTCCCGGTCACTTCCGCCTCGCTGACGGTGTCCTGGACCTTGGCAACCGCGACGGCCGCCTTTTCACCGATCTCGGCGCCGCGTTCGCGCGCCTTCTCGGTATTGATCGTCCCGCTCGTCCCGACCGTGGCGGTCGTCGTCGTGCGAGTGCCCGGTCGCCACGCGGATCCGGTCCAATAACCGAACAAGAACATCCCGACGATGGCAACCAGCGCGACCACGAGGACCGCGCGAATCAATGAGCGCATTTCGCCCTCCACATATCCGGCGGTATGACGTTCAAGTCGAGTGCCAGATCAGGTTCGTTGTTCAGGTCGGTCCGATTGGTTGAAGCCGTGAGCTGAACGGCGCCGGGTGTACTCGGCGCACAGCGCCCGGGCGACGTCGATGATCTCCTGACCGTTGAACGGTTTGTGGAAGACCGCCGAGGCGTCGACGCCCGTCGCGTCCCGCCCGGTCATGACGATGACGGGGATGTCCGCGAGTGCAGGGTCGCGCCGCTGCGCGGCTACGGAACGCCCAACCGTCCATGATTGGCATTTTGAGGTCCAGGAGGATCAGCTTGGCGGGAAAACCCATGCGCAGGAGGTGAGCGCTTCGAATCCGTTGGGGGCGGTGGCCGGCGCGAACCCGGCAAGGTGAAACTGTTGCGCGATCATGTCGCGCAACGCCGCGTCGTCTTCAACCACCAAGACCGCGTCCGCCATCCGCGAGTACGCAGTGCAAATGACCGATCCACCCGCGCCACGCGGAATCAGGCCGGATTCCGCACTTACGACTTCTCACCGGGACGTAAGAGTTACATGTTCGTATGCTAGCGGAGCGTATCTACAGCGAGTGAAGGGACGACATCAGGACTCGCCACTAGAACCGTCGAACATGCCGTTCACCATCGCGATCATGACGGTCGTTCTCTCATGCACCTGGTTCTTCCAGTTGCGGTGGCCGGCCTCGTTCGTCGCGGTCCCGGTCGCGGCCGTCCTCGTCCTCGGCGCCTGGAAGGCCGCGCTGACGGGCGAAACCGGAGTGAAACCGGGCGCGTTGATGCGCGCCCTCGCGGCGGCGTCGATTTTCACAATTGTGGTAGCGCTAATCCTTGTGGCGGCCGGCGCGGCGCGAGGAACCTTGCACAGCCGCCCGGACTCTCGCAAACGTCGTGGCGTTGATCGCGTGGGGCGGCGGGCAGCAGTGGATTCTGCAGACTGTCTTTCTGCGCGAGGCCCAGCGCGCGACGTCGCGGCGCACGGGCATCGTCATCGCCGCCGTACTGTTCGCATCGCTCCACCTTCCGAATTCGTGGCTGACGATGTTGACGTTCGTCAGGGGCGATCGGATGGTGCGCGATTTTACGATCGGTATCCGAACGTGATTCCGCTGGCGCTCTCCCATGCGGCGGCCACGCTGATCATTCTTCGCGCGTTCGACGATGCGACGCTGGGAGGACTGCGAGTCGGCGCAAGATTTTTCTGATCCCGCTCTTGCAAAATTTCAGCGGCGCCTATATTGTGCGGCGCTGGCGCAAGCGGCGTTGAGCGGTCAAGACGAAGCGGGTGAACAACCCAATTCGAAGTGATCGAGCAACGTCGGATGCGCCGGTTTCTCTTGTACGCAAGATTTTTCTTCGTCCCGGCGTAAAAATCTTCCAACCCCGCATCAGCTTGCATGTCGCGGCAACGTCATACCACCTATGCAAGTCTCGAAGCTTCAAATGCAGGGAGGTTGTATGGCGAAAGCGAAGAGAGCGGTTCCCGAGGGTTATCACACGGTCACTCCACAACTCACTCTCGACAACGCCGCGCAGGCGATCGACTGGTACAAGAAGGCGCTCGGCGCCGAAGAAGCCGCCGCGCGCCGTCGGTCCTGACGGCAAGATCATGCACGCCGAGATCAAGATCGGCGATTCGCGCATCATGGTGAACGATCCGATGATGGGCGCGAAGAGTCCCAAGGCGCTCGGCGGCTCGCCGGCGTCCATGTGGGTCTACGTCGAGGACTGCGACGCGCTGTTCAATCGCGCGGTCTCAGCCGGTGCGCAGGTGTTGCCCGGAATGGGGCAGTTGCAGGATCAGTTCTGGGGCGATCGCTCCGGATCGTTCAGCGATCCGCACGGCTACTCAGTGGACTATCGCGACGCACAAGGAAGACCTGACGCCGAGGAGATGAAGCAGCGCCAGGAAGCGTTCATGAAACAGTTCGCGGGAGCGTCGAAGGGCTAGTCCTTAGACGCGATACTGCAGAATTAAAGCTTCCACCACGGAGGACGCGGAGGATCCTTCCATTTCCTCCGTGTCCTCCGTGGTGGAGAGTCGCAATCCCACGCTAGTTTTCCCGTAGTAGAATTTGCCTCCCTCTCCCGCAGGAGGATGCCGACGGCGACCCCGTGAGAACCCGCTCTGTGCTGATGCTGGCACTGGCCGTGGCCGTCGCCTGCAGTTCACCCAGGAATGCCGACCGCGCCGCGACACCCGCGGCATCCGAACGGCGCAGCGCCGTCCCCGGCGCCCAGCGGCCCGACGGGTCGTACATGCTCTACTCCTTTCCGGTCTCGAAGAGCGGGGATTTGACCTACGAGATCGTGCTGGCGCCATGCGGCGACCCGGCGTGTCCGCTGCAGGTGCACGGCTCCTCGCGGGTGAAACGGTTGTCGACACCGCCAGCGTGGAATGGCCGAGCGTCGTCGCAGCGCCGAAGCAGACCGACCGGGTCGCCGCGCTGACCGGCGTCGGCGATCCGCTGCAGCTTGACCGGACCGTTTCCACCTGGCAGACCGGCGAGGGAGAGGATTTCGTGGCGACGCTGGCGCGCGCGGTGCCGCTGGGAGGGGACTCGACCGGAGTGCTGGTCGATCAAGGCGGCGGCGCCGAGCACGTCAAGCGCCTCCACTATCTGTTCGTCGCCAACGGCCGGAAGCTGGTCGAGGCATGGAAAGGATGGGAAGGCCAGGGACTCACGTCGTCGACCGTCGATACGATGGACATCGACAACGACGGCCGCGTGGAAGCCCTCTACTGGCGATTCAGCAGCGACGACGGAGTCGTCTCCAACTGGTCGCTGGCCGTCCAGCGGTGGGAATGCCGAGCAGGCGCGCGTCGACGAAGTGCCTGCAGGCTCGGGTCCGAAACTGGTGGCGGTTGTCGCGCGCACGTTTTCGACGGCGGCCGCGGCCTCGAAATTCCTTCAACGACCACAGCGCGTGCCTGCCGTCGTTCCTCGTGATGCGCGCCCCGGCGGCGCAGGCATCGGGATTCGCCGTCGCCGGGATCACCGCGCACGCGCCGCTTGCGGCCGAAGCGGAACGCGCTGTGAAGACGTGCGACAGCACGATCGATGCGAAGACGATGGAGCTCGGCGCGCGGAACAAGTCATCTGAATAGATTCACGGAGAACTCGGATGGCGGATATCAAGGATACGGTTGGTGAAGGCGGCGTCAACGCCGTCCACGACGTCGCGCTGGTGCAGGCGATGCTGCGCGTCGTCAAGGACGCCAAACAGCAGCCGTATTTTGGCCGCGATGCACGACGGCGTCTACGAGAAGACCACGAAGGCGGCCATCGAAAACTTCCAGGCCGAGCAGAAGCTGCTGCCGCCGGCCGGCAAGGACGGCAAGACGCTGCTCGCCATCGGCGGACCGACGATCCAGAAGTTGAACGCGATGCTCCCGGCGACGCACAGGGAGCTGTGGATCATCGCCGCGACCAAAACCGTGTTTCTGGTGCCGCCGGACGCCGACGCCACGAAGGGCCACGGCATCTGTGACGGCCCTGAAAGACACGGAGCCGGTCTTTCAGGTCAAGCGCCGCCGGCGTCGTCAAACAGATCTACAAGGACTTGAAGCTCGCGCTGACCGTCGGTCCGAAAGGCGGGCGGCGGACCTTTGCGGAGCAGGCGGCCATCGGGTTCCCCAACACGACAGTCGGACCCGGCGAGAGCAACCACAATTTCGGCCGCGCCGTCGATCTGGTGTTCCGGAATTTCCACTGGGTGAAGGGCGACGGCACGATCGTCAAAGACAATCCGCATGCGCCGAGCAGCTCGAGCAGCAGAAAGGCGTGAAGACGGCGGATCAGATCTGGGACGCCCGCGATGTCCCGATCAAGAAGGCTGGCCTCTTCGTCCTGTCGGTCACCAAGAAATTCCGCGATCGCCCGCATGTGCAGGCGTTCGACCAGAACGCCGTGAACATGGGCAACGCGCTCGCGCGGCTCATGAACACGGTCGGCACGTTCAAGTGGGCGAACCAGGGCGGCGACCCGCGGGTCTATGCCTCCGACCTCGGACTGGGCGCTGGCGTGCAGCTGAGGGTCGGCACGGCGGTGGCGATCTGGAAGCTGCAGTCGCCGCTCGATCCGGTCGACGTGGCGGCGGCCGTGAACAAGGCGCAGATCGCGCTCAGCGATGCGCGTCTGATCTGGGCCGGCAAGGCGGTCGTCAAGAAGGACGTCTTCAAGCCGATCGGCGCAGCCGACATCGACGCGAACGATGTCGCGTCGCTGAAGAAGGCGTTGAAGAAGAGCTTCGAGCTCGCCGATCAGAATTTTCTCAAGTGGACGCCATGAGCACCGTGCTGCCTGCCCCGCCGCGCGGCGTCGCCGACGCACCGGCCAAGAGTGTCGACGAGGTGCTGCGCAACGTCAGCATCACGCGTCACACGCTCGAAGACTTCAGCCGCTGACGAGCAGTCTCGGCTGGCAGCTGTCGGATCTCTACTGGCAGACCGCCGGCGTCAGGCCGTTCGTCGAGAACGAGGTGCCGTTCGTCGTCACCAGCAACGGCCGCCTCTCGGAGGACGCAGCCGCGGTGCTGTTCGCGAACTGCATCGAGGCGCCGCCGCCGGGTCCGATCGTCGTCCTCGAGCTCGGGGCCGGATCGGGTCTGTTCGCGCGCTACTTCGTCGATGCGTTCCAGGCCATCGCGGCGCAGCACGGCAGCGACTTCGCTGAACGCCTGATCTATCTCGTCTCCGATCGATCCACGCGGACGGTCGAGGACTGGATCGACACGCGCCTGTTCGAGAACTGCGGCTGCCGCGTGATTCCCGGCGTGTGCGACGCGCGGCGGCCGGCCGCGTTCCAGCCGGCGGACGGTTCGCCGGCGCCGCAGACGCCGCTGCGGGCGGTCTTCTGCAACTACTCGCTCGACGTCCTGCCGGCGAGCGTCGTGCGGCAGGGATCGGACGGCATCGAGGAGCTCTCCGATTCGGACCAGCCTGGTCAACGACGCGAGCCTCGTCGCGCAGTCACGCGGCTCGCGCCGTCCGAGCTCGGCGATCTTGCCGCGAGCAACGACCCGTCGAGGCTGTCGTCGCTGCTGCCGCTCGTCAGCCTGCTGCAGCTCGAGGCGGCGTTCGTCCCGTCGAACGGCGCGACGCCGCGGCACGCGGCGGAAGCACTCTCGCGCTCGCGCCTGCCGGCGCCGCACGCGCCATCGTCAGTCACGGCGCGATCGACTGCCTCGAAGCCTGTGCGCCGCTGCTCGGCGCCGAAGGCTTCGTGCTGGTGAACGACTACGGGCCGGTGCGAGCGGATCAGATCGCCGACAACGCGGTGATTCAGCGCTTCGGCCGGACGACGGCGCTCGGAATCAATTCCCGTTGCTCGACGACCACTTCGGCCGCGGCGGCTTCGCCGTGCTCAAGCCCGCCGACGACGAGCAGTTCCCTATTCATGCGCGTTTGGTGTCGCGCCGCGAGTGGGCCGCGCACCACGGAGGCGTTTCGAACGCACTTCGCGCTCGACGCGCTGGCGGCGCGCGAGAAGCCGGCGGAGGACGCGCGGCTGCATCGCGCCGCCGGCCGCAACGATCAGGCGCTCGACGCCTACCGGTCGGCGCTCGCCCGGCGGGTGCGCGACTGGCACCTGCTCGGCGAGGTCGCGGGATAGTGTCGGCCTGCATCTCCGCGACTTCGCGTCAGGCGCGGAGTTGGCGCGCGTCGCTGTCACGTTGAATCCGTGGTAGCAGCAGCTGGCTGTGGAACGTGCTGGGCGACTGCTACTTCTGTCTCGGAGAATACCACGACGCGCACGAGGCGATCCTGCAGGCGCAGCGGATCGATCCGCGCGACGCGCGCACGAACCTCAATCTCTCACACGCTGTTTCAGACCGGGTCCTACGCGGAGGCCCTCAACGCGATCGCGATCGGGCTGGCGAGCGATGTGAAAGGCCAGTATCGCGAGACGCTGCTGCAGAAGCAGCAGCAGATCGTCGCGTCGATCTCCGCGCGCGCCGCCGCCGAGCAGGAACGGATGACGCGATTGCCGGCTGGAACCTAGAGCCTTCTCAGATCAGCGCTGATCGGCCAGGTCGTCTTCCAGATCGGAAACGTCGGCCTCCAGGTCGGACAGGTCCGCTTCGAGATCGGAGAGGTCCGACCCGATGTCGGCGATCGTCGCGTGCAACTCGTCGAGACGCGTCTCGATTCTCTGCAGCTCGGCGCGAATCGGGCCGCGCGATGCCGGCAATGAGCAGGCTCCAGAGCGCCAGCCCGACAAAGGCGAGCAGCGCTTTCATCATCCGATCGACGGTCATGACACCGATTCTCTCGCGGAGCAGGCCACTAAGACCAGAGACCCATGACCGGCGTCCCCTTCACCAGCTCACGCGGCTGATTGAGATGATTCCGGATCTCCATGTCAGGATCGATGCCGAGCGCGAAGTACACCGTCGCGAGCAGATCCGCCGGATGGACCGGCTTCTCTTTCGGCGACGAGCCGGTCGCGTCCGATTCGCCGAACTGCGCGCCGCGTGCGATGCCGGCGCCGGCGACGACCGCGCTGTAGCAGCACGGCCAGTGATCCCGGCCGTCGGGCGCGTTCGAGTTGCCTGACGTCGACACGCCGAGCCGCGGACTGCGGCCGAACTCGCCGACCGCGACGACGAGCGTCTCCTTCAACATGCCGCGCTGGTCCATGTCTTCGAGCAGCGCCGACAGCCCGCGATCCAGCTTCGGGCAGTGCAGGTTCTTCAGCGGCCGGAAGTTCGCGGCGTGCGTGTCCCACGCGGTGGTCTCGGGATCGCCGTTGGCCACCGATGGCCAGTTCACCTGCACGAACTTGGTGCCCGCCTCGATCAGCCGCCGCGCCATCAGCAGGCTCTGGCCGAACGTCTGCAGGCCGTAGCGCTCGCGCATCGCCGGCGATTCCTTCTCGAGGTCCATCGCGTCGCGCGCCCGGCCCGACAGCACCAGGTCGTACGCCTTGCCGTAGTATTCGTCCACGGCGTAGTCGTTCAGCGCCTTCTCCAGATCCGGCATCGAGCCGTTGACGCCTTTCAAGAGCTCGAAGCGATCCTTCAAACGCTCCGGCGGGATCTCCTTGCGCAGCGACAGATCTTCGAGCTTCACCGGTTTGGCCGGATCCTGATACATGCGATACGGATCGTAGGCCTTGCCGAGGAACCCCGCGCTGCCGCCCTTGCCGATGATGCCCGACTCCTGCAGCGGCCGCGGCAGCTCGACGAACGGCAGCACCGGATCGGTCGGCGGCTGCAGCTTCGACACCTGACTGCCGGCGGTCGGGAAGTCGGCCGGCGATGGCGGCTCGAGCTGCCCCGAGGGCGACACCTTGTCGGGCGCGTAGCCGGTCAGCATCTGGTAGATCGCCGCGGTGTGGTTGAAGAGACCGTTCGGCGTATAGCTCATCGACCGAATCAGCGTCGCCTTGTCGAGATGCTCGGCCATCATCGGCATGTGCTCGCTGATCCACGTCCCCGGGATCTTCGTCTTGATCGGCTTGAACTCGCCGCGGATGTTCGCCGGCGCATCCGGCTTGGGATCCCAGATGTCGATGTGCGACGGCCCGCCCTGCAGGAAGATCATCACGATGTTCTTCGCCGACCCCCAGCCGCGCGCGCCGGCGTATTTCTGCTGGCCGCGGCGCTGACCGTGTCGCGCCAGAAGAAGAAATGCGGCAGGCTCAGGCCGATCAGGCCGATCGAGCCGACGCGCAGCAGTTCGCGACGAGTCGGCCCCTCGCAGTTGCAGCCGCGGTGTCCCTGCGGGTTCAGCATGATCGCAACCTTTAATAGATGTAGAGAAACGCCTTTGCTGTTCAGCAGCGCCCACAGGAGATCCTGCGCACGGCTGCCTTTTGCGCCCGACGACAGATACTGCACGCCGCGTGCGTGCTCCTCGCGCGTCGGCAGGCGGCTCAGCGCCGCCAGATAGAGCTCGTCGACGATCACTTCATCGCCCTTGCCGCTCAACACCAGCATCGCCACGCGGCCGTTCGGATCCGCGACGGCATCGGAAATCGTCTTACCGTTCACCAGGTTCAGCGCCTGCGGCAGGCTGAAATCGGAGCGCCGCTCGCACTCGCACGACGACTCGCGCGGCGGCCGTCCGAACACATCGAGGAATCCTTCCCTGCCGACGTGCGGATCGACCAACTGCGAGGCTGCGGTGTCTTCGGGCACGTCGGGAAAGTGCGCCTTCGCGCCCGCCGCCGCCGAGACCGCGTCCATCAGCTCCTCCGCCGACAGCCGCCGCGGTACGGCGTGCGAGAAGTTGTCGCGATCGCCGGCATTCCACTCGTTGGTCACGAACGACGCCTGATACGCGCGCGAACCGACGATGGTCCGCATCAAATAGCGCAGATCGAAGTCGTGCGCCGACGAAGTCCTTCGTCAGCGCGTCGAGCAGGGCGGGATTCGACGGCGGGTTCGAGGCACGGATGTCGTCCACCGGCTCGATGATGCCCCGGCCCATGAAATAGCTCCACATCCGGTTCGCCATCGCCCTGGCGAAGTACGGGTTGTCCCTCGACGTGAGCCAGTCGGCGAGCGCGTCGCGGCGGGCGGCGCCGTCGGGAATCGGCGCGGCGCCGGACGCGACCATGAACTGCGGCTTCATGACGCGCCCGTCCTTGGGATTCTTCAGGTCGTAGCCGGCACGCTGATCGAAGACGATCTCCTCCCCGACTTCGTAGCCGGCGCGCAGGCCGACCGCGGCGAAGAACGCCGACATCTGGTGAACATGCTGATCCTGCGTCCAGCGCTCGAACGGATGATCGTGGCACTGCGCGCACACCATCCGCACGCCCAGGAACACCTGGGTCGTCTTCTCCATCGCCGGCTTGGCGCCGCCGGTCACGCGGTAATAGTTGGCCGCCGGATTGTCGTACGAGCTGCCGCGCGCGGTCAGCAGCTCGCGCACCAGCTTGTCGTAGGGACGGTTCGATGCGATCGCATCGCGAATCCACTGCTGGAACTCGTACGCGCCTTTCTCGCCGAGATACTTGCGGCTGCACTGCAGCAGGTCGCCCCATTTCACCGCCCAGTGATCCACATCGCCGGACTGGCGATCAGCTTGTCGATCGTCTTGTCGCGCTTGACCCGCGACGGCCGCGGATCGGCGATGAACGCGCGGACGCTCTCCGCCGACGGCAGTTGTCCGGTCAGGTCGAGCGACAGCCGGCGCAGAAACGCCGCATCGTCGGTCGGCGCCGATGGTTGGATCTTCAGACGCTCGAGCTTCGTGTCGATCAGACGGTCGACGTAGTTGTGCTGCGGCAGCGCCTTCCACGCGAAACCGGGTTTCGGGTTCAGCACCGTGACCGGAATCGCACTGAACTTGCCCTGATAGCGCACCAGCAGCGTCGCTTCGCCGACGCGCTCGCCGTGAATGCCCGCCTTCTCGGCATCGACCGAGGCGATATCGGGGACGTTCGATTCGATCATCGTTTCGCCCGTCACGTCGCGGGTCTGATCGTCCCGATAGCGGACCACGACTTTGAGCGACGCCGTCTCGCCCGGCCTGGTCATGAAGATCTCGCCCGGCTCGACGCGCAGATCCACGACGGTGTCCTTCGCCGGATCGCCGAACGGAACGCCTTGCGCGATCCAGTTGTAGATCGTCTTGTAGTAGTCGGAGTCCTTCGCGAAGCGACGACCGCCGCCGTGCGCCACTTCGAGCGACGGCTTGGCGAGCATGAGGCTCTTGCCGGGATCGGCACGGTTGAAGCGGCGACCCGCGAGGTCGTAGAGCAGCGCTTCGTAGTCGAAGCGCGGATCGTATCCGCGCAGCGACAGCTGAAGCCGTTCTTGCCCTTCGCCGCGCCGTGACACGCGCCGGCGGTGCAGCCGACTTTGATTCAGGATCGGCGCGACATCGCGCAGAAACGTCACCGGCGGCGGTGGCGTCGTTGGCTGCGCGGCCAGCAGCGCCGCGGCCGCCGCACACGGCGACAGCCGCAACAACGGGCTCGTGGCCAGACTCACTCGTGGGACGGCCTTCCAGGGCCGTCAGTGACGACGTGACGTTTCTGGCATTGCCGCCCTTGACCTCTTCGACTTTGACCGTGATCGGCCGCGAGACAATGTCTTCCTGCTCGGTCGGCGTGAGGTTCAGTCGACCGGTGATGTGCAGGTCGTAGTTCGACGGCCGCGTCAGCTTCGTCGTGGTGACCATGAACGTGCCGGTGGACGAATCCTTCGGATCGATCTGCATGTCGACGACGCGGATGTCGGCCGACCCGACCAGTTCGGCGCTGACAGCGCGCGGCAGCGCCTGCGCCGGATCGCGCTGCATCCACTTCCAGCGGAACTTGATCTGGTCGCCTTCCTCCATCCGCGTCCGCTCGAGCATCGTGACTTCGAGCTTCGCCGCGCGCGGCTTCGTCGCGGCCGTCACCAGGTCGAGCCCCATCCACGGCGCGGTGAGCGCGCGTTGGCGGTCGACCGCGCCCTGCTCGGCCGTGCCGGCGACGTTCACGATCATGCCAGGCCCTTCGGCCTTGCGCACGATCGGCGATCCATCAGGCAGCTTGCCGACACCTTCGACGACCAACTCGAGCAGGTCGAACGTGGCGCCCGGCTCGGCCGAGAGAATCAGGACGCCGCGGCTGTTGCGATTCTGCGGCGTCTCCTTGACGACCAGCCCGGCAACCACGTAGCCGCCTTCTGCACGCAAGCCCTTCGGCGCGTTCGCGACACGCAACTGAATCTCGTCTTCGAATCCCTGGCGCTGCACGGTCACGGGAACCGCCACGGAGCCGTCGGCGGGGACATTCACGAACGCTGAATTGAGGACCACTCGGAAGTCCTGGCGCGATCGGCTCCACGTTGAGCCGGTACGCGTAGCTCGGCGCCGCCTCGTAGCGCCAGGTCCTCGACCGTCACGGTGACCTGCTCCACGCCCGCCGGGTATTGCAGCCGTAGAACGGGATCGCCTGCGGTACGGCTCTGGTTCACGTTGTAGAGATCCTCGGCCAGCGGTTCGTCGCCGGCTCGCCCGAGGACGTTGCCCTTCTCGTCGCGCACGGTTACGACCGCCATCAGCTTCGAGGTATCCAACTCTCGAGCCTGCAGGCGAAATGTCATCGCCCGCGACGGCGGCACGCGCAGCGTGAAGCGATCGATCTGACCGGCTTGCGCGAGCCGCGCGTTGATCGTCACCGGCACGGCGATCGCGGCCGCGCCGACCGGCGCGGCGATCTCGGGATCGTCGCCGACGGCGAACGGCACCGCCAGCGCGGACTGCCCGGCACGTTGACCAATACCTGACGGACGTTCGCGCCCACGTTGCGGAGGTCCACTTTGATCTTGTCGATCCTGTCCGGGCCGAGCGATGCCTCGACCTGCTCGCCGCGCCGTCCGCCGAGCGGAAACACTTCGCGCGCGGATACGCGTACGAGCCGACCTTCAGCCGGTAGAAGTTCGCCGTCTGCGTCGAAAAGCGCGCGTCGCGGACGACGACGTGATAGTCGCCGTCTTTGGGAAAGGCGACGTCGACACGCGCATCGAGTCCGATCAACGGCGCGTCCTCGCTGCGTGCGATGACCTTGCCGTTCGGATCGAGGACCTCGAGCAGCGGATCGATGGCCGATCCGCAGCGCCGCGCTTCGACCTCGATGACGCGTTTCTCGCCGCGCCTTCGCGCTCAAGGTGAAGACGTCGCGCTCGGGCCCGCGCAGCGTGCCGTTCAGAGTGAACGGCGGCGGCGGCAGCGGCTGCGCTGTCTCCGGAGTGTCGTTGCTGTTGGGCAGCGCGCCGGGCCGCGACTCGTCTTCGCCGACCTCCGGAAACGCGCCGAGCGTGAACAACTGGATGTTCGAGATGCCGTCGTTGGTGACAACGCGGACCGCATACACACCGGCGGCAGGCATCGGCTGTCGGCTCGACGAGGAATGTGGCCGCGCGACCCTCGGGCTGCATCGGTGCGCCTGGCACAGGAGCGGGCTGATCGGGCGTCAGCAAGCGTAAAGGACGCCGGCAGCGTCGAGCGAATCCGTGCCCCTTCTCCGAGATTTCTCCCGGTGAGCGTCAGCGTGAAGGGCTTTCCCTTTTGCGCGCCGCGCGGCTGGAGATCGGTGATCACCGGCTGCGCCGACGCGCTCGACGCCGAGACGATGAGGGCGACGACGATCATCAGCGGCGTGCAGCGCGCAGGTTGCAGCCGAGCGGCGACGTTCATTGCGGGCCTCCGTGGAGCGGCACGGGCACGAAGCTCTTCTCCAGCGTGCAGTCCGACGCGCGATACAAGCGGACGCTGCCCGTCGAATCCGCCGGTCGCGAGATGCGCGCCGTCCGGCGAAAACGCCACGGCGTAGATCCCGGCCGTGTGCCCGGTGCAGGACCCCATCGGCGATCCCGTGTCGGCGGCGTAGAGGTTCACGCTCGGACCGGCGCCGGCGACGGCGATGCGCGTGCCATCAGGCGACCAGTCGAGCGCGAAGATCGGGCCCGGCTGCGCGGGAAGCTGCCGGACGAGCGACGCATCCTCGCCCACCTTCATGTTGTGCGGCCGATCCATTCTGTACGTAGGGAATGCGATCGTCGCCGCCGATCACGATCTCGTCGGCCTTCGGATGACGCGCGACGGCAGCGAGCTCGCCGTGCAGCTGGTTGACGTTCTCGAGGAACTGCCCGGCGCTCGCGTCGATCAGTTTGGCGGCGCGATCGCGTCCGACCGAGACGAGGCGCCTGGAATCGATGCCGAAGGTGGTCGCCAGCACCCAGTTCTCGTGCGTGCTGATCTTGTAGAGCTCTTTACCGGTCGCCGTGTCGAACGCGCGCACCGTGTTGTCCGCGCAGCCGACCGCGACCTTGGAGGCGTCCGGCGACAGCGACGCGCCGAAGACCGTGTCGCTGGTCGCTTGCGCGGTGCGCAGCAGCGTGCCTTCGCGCGGCTCCCAGAACTGGATCTCGCCGAAGCGCGCCGGCGTTCCCCCACCGGCCACCATCAAGTTCCCGTCGGCTGAAAACGCGATCGAGAGAATGCGATCGGCCCTGCCTGGCAGCCGCCGCAACAGGCCGCTGCCGTCGGCGCGATGCAGCAGCACTTCGCGATTGCCGCTCACCGCGAGCATCTGTCCATCGGGCGAGAAGCGCAGCGCGGTGATGACGGGAGGCTGCTCGTAGACGGCGGGCCCGGCCGATGCGGTTTCGGACGGCGAATCATCCCTTCGCGCCGGCCGCGATCCAGTCGCGAATCGTCGCAATCTCGTTCGCGGCCAGCGGCGGCTGATTGAACGGCATCGCCGGCTTCACCGCGCCGGCGATGAACTGCACCACCAGACTTTGATCAGGCGACCCGCGGCACGAACGCCGCGCCGCGTCTGCCACCCCGCGGAACCGGCGTAAGTCGTGAGGTCGAGGTCCGACTGTTTCGACGCGGGCTGATGGCAGGCCGTGCAGCTCTTGTCGAGGAGCGGCCGGACGTCGCGCACGTAACTCGGCTCCTACGGCCGCCAGGAGCGGGATCGCCATCAGGCCGACGGCAAACGGCAAGCCCAACGCATGGGCACATCCTACGCCCAACTGCACTGATGGTGTGTCTCCGCGGATTTATTACGGGCCGCGCCGTTGTCGCCGGCCCGAAATCGCGGTCGAAGGCTCGTTGTGACTGAGTGCCACTTCAGCGGATACGCCCACTGGGACCCACTTGCCGGCCTCGACCGATATCAGCTTCGCTTCTGTCCAGACAATGTCACAAACCTGTCGCCGCTTCACCTTGGGAAGAGCCGCCTTGGCTCCTACACTCTGGACGTGTAGTCATAGCCGTTCGGCCCCTTGAAGGAGATCGACGGCGCATTCATGTCGAATGGCCGTGATGAAGGCCGTGATCGTGTGCTGCTGGCGGTGGTGCCGCCGGCGCGGGCCTGCCCGGAAGGAGTCGTGGTCTTTACCCTTGAGTGTCACCACGCCCCCTCGCTGTTCAGGCTTCATCATGATGACGAGGGTCTCATCAATACCGAGCGGTGACCTTGTCGCCGATTTTGATCTCAGCAGAACCGCTTCACTTCCGGTCTTACCGACAGTCGTCACGTAGGTGCCGATCCGGTTTCGTCGAGGCGTGATCGATGCGGCTGCTGGCTTCGATCGCCTCGACGTGTGGCCGTCTCCACTCTCATCTCCCGCCTTGACGGTCTTGGCCTGCGCCGCTGGCCATGCGCCGGCATCGAGCACCAACTACGGCTGCGGCAATGAGTTCCGGCGACATATCGCTTCGTGTGTCCTCCTCCTCACTCGCGCCTTGCGGGGATGCAAGGCGTCGCGCCTGCCAGGCATTCTGACGCGCCCTCGGAACCTGCGCCACGATATTCGTATTGAAGTTGATGAACCCGGCTCGCGCCTTCCGAAATGTTTTGCCCGCTCCTCTCCCTAAGGTTTGAGGAGCGTCCACACAGCCATGGCCAGTCCCCGCTTCCTGGAGATCCTGCGGTGCAACGGCGTCGATCAAGGCGCGACGCCGCACCCCGGAATGATCGTGCCGTTCCTCGGCGAGAACCAGGTGATCCTGGAGACTCCGGCGTCGACGTGGACGTCAGAACTCGGCGCTGAAGCTCAGGAAATTCGACGGCCGCAGAACTGACCACTCAACTGCTCCGCGGCGTGCAGGATGCGCTCTTGAAGCCCGACGTCGACCCGCAGCAGCGGGACGCCTTCATGCCCGACACCACCTGGAACCAGCCGCGATTCTTCCGGGTGCTCGAGCACGATCAAGACAGGGTTTCCGGGAACGGTCGTCAACGTGGTAGCGGCAGGCGCGCGCGGCCTCGATCGCGCTCAGCTGCAAGTGGCGAGTCGTCGAACGGATGGTCATCAAGGTGGCGATCCGTCACGTGCGGGCGCGCGATGCGCAGGGCCAGGATGCGGCTTCACGGTAAGAAGGCCGTGCGATCCGGCCAGGGAAGTCGCGCACGATGAATGCCATCTGGACGCCGCAGACGAATGTCGTCTTCGAGCTCGTTCCGTCAGGCGATATCGATGTCGACCAGAACGACGCGAAAACTTCAGCGGCGCTCGGGAAAGCCTACGGCCTGAAAGGCGCGGCGCCCGTTCCTGGCGGGTCCGACGGTCTGGGCCGACAAGAACTGGGACTGGATTCGCGCAGTACCAGGTCCCCGGTGCGCAGATGACCTTCTTCGTCGTGCACAAGCTTCACACCGGCGGCGACCCGGTCTGGCAGCAGGGGGCGAGATACCGAACGGCGTCATGAATCGCCAGCGGGGCATCGCGTTCATCGCCGACTCACGCGTCTGCCGAGCACGTTCGCCCACGAGGCGGGTCACTACGTCGGGCGACATGGGGCACAAAGGAACGGACATCAAGCTGCTGATGCGGGGAGATGGCTCCGGCTTCTACAGATCCCCTTCGAGCTGGCACAGCACTTCAGGAAGACGTTTCCTCAAGCGGCAGCCCCGCTTCGCGCTCCATGCCCTTCCGCCTTGATGACCGATCAAGGCCGCTGGCGTGGTGAGGAACGCGATCGAGTCTCTGGCGGCGCGGCCTGCGTCGCGCTCGCGCCAGCGCCCGCCACCATCACGATGTAACTTTGCACGTCAGGCGGAAGAGTGCCGAGCACCCTCGACGCCGCGAACCGGCTGAGGATCTCTGCTGAGCGGCAGCACGCCGAACTCCGCGTCGCCGCGGATGACCGCCGACGACTGACCTCTTCTCCCGTCGCGGTCCAGCTGACTCCGGCTTTCAGATCGCCGGCGATCCCGAGCCGCTGGATCAGCGCCGCCGAATGCCACCGCCGCTGGCGCCCTCCTTCGCATACGCAATCGATTTCGCGTCCGAGCAGCGCGGCTAGCAACCGCCTCGGCCGTGGCGATATCGGGCTTCGCGCGCGCCGGGACGGATGGCGATCGCCGAGACCGGTGCGGGGCCAGCGTCCGAGCGCGAGTCCGGCTGCCACTTTTACCGGCCTCGATGAGATCGTCGATCGCGGCCGGCGTGAGGTTGCGAGGATCGGACGGTTCTCACCACCTCGATCTGCTGCCTGAGCCGTGCCGCGAGCCCGTAAGGAAACGACGACGCAGCTTGTGCTTCGTCGCGCGCTCGAATTCCGGGCAAGCTCCTGCATCACCGCCTGGAACCCGTTCGAGCACAGAACCTGATCTCCGCCGCACGTGCCTCGCGAGCCTGCGTCACGACGACCAGCGACGCGAGTCCCACCGCCGCGATCACGCTTGCGATTCAGTTTCATGATAGTGCCTCCGGCCAACGGCATTCTATCGGCTTCCCGGCGTGATTGAATGCCCCGCGCTAAAACCTGCCGGCCAGCTGTTGGCCTGTCCACGCTGATCAGGGATCACCTCGATTCTTGTTCAACGTGGACGGGAGGTCCACACTAGAGATTGGGAATTCACTGAGGCCGTCAGGCGATCAATCGCCGTGACCGAAAACGTGCGTCGGTGCCGGAGATTGCAAGATCGACTCCTCGCCGCCGGCGACCTGGAATGCCGCCGGATTCAGCGGTTTGTCGTCAATCGCGTGAAGTGGGAGCGCAGGACGGCAGTCAGTTTTCGACCTGACCAGCCAGAATTTCGGCCGGTCGTAGTGTGCAGAAGCGTGAAGATGAAATTCACCAAAACGCGCTCGCCCGACTGATCACTTCGCCGCGGCGTCGCTGCAGCTCGCTAGGCGATTGCCTGATCGAAGAACTTCAGCGCCAACATTCCGTCCACCTTCACGCCGTTGATGAAGAAGGTCGGCGTTGATTTGATTCGAGCTGCCGGCCGAGCCCGACGTCGAGCTTCCACGCTGGCCATCGCCGATTCGTATGCGCATCGAAATCGGTGATGCCGCCGGATGTCGCGAGGCTGCCTGGCGCACCGACGGCGGCGGCGTCATGGTCTGCTGGTTCGTATGCAGCCACTCCTCCATCGCCTCCGCGCGGTTGCGCTGGCGTGCGAGGCGGACGGCGACAGCGGCTTCGCACGCAGCGGGATGGAGGCGTCTGAATGACGTTCGCATTGCAGTCCGCGTCAGGGGATAGATCCTTGAGCACGAGCCTGACGGCGCCCGGATGGCTCGCCTGATACTTCGCGAGAATCGACTGAGTACTGTAGATACGACTGGCCGCAGGCCGGACGCGAAAATCGTTGAATTTGACGATCAACACCTTGGCGCCTTCGGCCGGCACGATGATCGGCACGCGCGGCGCCGTTGCCATGAAGCGCTCGAGTTCGGGCGCTGATCCTGCGCCGCCATCACGCCGCCTTCGCCGCGGGAAAAACGCGAGCGTGGATGCGGCGCCGGCAAAGAACAGCACGGCCACGGTCATCGCCAGCGGACTGCCGACGAAGACGCGCACATCACGCACGGCACTGCGAGGTAGTGTCGTCATCGGGAAATGAAGTTGAGGCGCCGGATGATGAGAACACCCCGATCACCGCGGCATACGTTGGCCAGGCACAGCAGGCAGACGGCCTCGAGCACGACGAACGAGGCGTAGCCGAGATACAAGAATCACCGCCAGTGCGATGGTCGAAGAGCGCGAACAGGTAGCCGGGAATGTTCTCGCGGACCGTCTCCCGCGCCGTGAGCCCCGTGATGGACAGCAGCGTCGCCACTAACAAACCAGAGCGCGCCGAACAGCGCGACTGGAACGCCACGAACGGTGCTGAATCGGCTCATATACACTTGCGTGCAGCTGACCCGTTCGCTGACGTCGCAGAAGCTTCGGTAGTTCGGGTCGCTGAGAAGGTGGTAATGGGTATAGGCAGCTGCGGCCGATGCCGAGAACCCACGATCGCGCACACGAGGGCAAAGAACAGTGCGCGCCTGGACATGAAAGCGGGCAGCGGAACGGCGTCAGCGCGGGTTGTGGTAGCCGACATCGAGCACATTGTCGCTTTCGTCCTTGATGCCGTTCACCGACCATGGGCGCCCCACGAAAGGCCGGGCGGCGGCGGCGCAGCGGCCAGTGGTTCGAACGAATTAATCAGAAAAGATCGACGTCGGCGGCAGATCGATCAGCGGATAGTTGACCAACATACGCGGCGGGTTGTTGGGCACGGCATTGGGGCTCCACCCGATGATCTGCGGCGGCTCGCACCCGATCGGATCTGGCGAGCACCCTGTTGTTCCAGACGGTGGCGCCGAGGAGCGTCACCGGCGGGCAGATGCCCTGCTTGACCCAGAACGCGCTGTCCGAGAACACCTTGCCCCAGTTGCCGGTGATGGCGACGTGGTCGAGCGTGAGCAGCCCGGCGTCGTTCCGGCCGAAGCCGAACATCACGTCGGCGGCGTTGTTCACGATGGTCGTCGCGACGAACTGCGACGGCGCGCACGACTCGCTGCTGTAGATGATCGACGCTCCGCCGCTGGCCATGCCGCCCGGATACGGCGGCGTCAGCGCCGCCGACGCGTCGTTGTCGTAGATCAGCGCGTTGCGAACCTCGACGCCGGACGCGTGCTGGATATGAAAGAGGTAGGCGTTGGGCAGCACGCCCGGCGTGCCGAGATTGTTGGCGATCACCGTGTGATCGAGCCGCACGCGGCTGCGCCCCATCAGCCAGAAGCCCTCGTGGTTTTCCATCACGTAGTTGAGCCACGCGGTCGTCATGTCGCCGCGGATGTCGAGCACCGCTTCTTGCGGACCGTTGCAGCCGGTCAACGGCCCGACCAGCCTCGCCGCCATGCGGTTGTGCAGAAACGCGGCGCCGATGACTGTCACGTGCGGCGCGCCGGCCGGCGAGCCGGTCATCCAGATGCCGGTGGTGGAATCGTTGAACCCGGCGTGCACGAGCGTGACGCTCGACGAGCCCTCGACCAGCAGCGCCATGTTCGCCGCGCTGAACGTGGTGTAGCGGCCAAGCGCGATCCGCGTCCGGCGTGCTTGAAGCTCGCCTCGCTGTCCACGATCCACACGGCGACCTGCTGGCCGGCGAACCCCGAGATGCCCGACACGTTGATCGCGGCGCTGTTCCGGATTTGCAGCGCTGGCAAATTGTTGATGCTCTCGAACGAGACCGGCCCGCCGAGCCCGTCGAGTTCGCTCGACCGGATGGTGATGTTAACGAGACCGTTGATGACGACGTTGGGGTCGCTGCAGCCACCGGCGGGGCGGCGGACCTCGATCACCGAACCGGGCGCGTTGCACACCGCGAGCGCCGCGTTGGTGCTCGCATGCGCGCCGGCAATCATGAGTGCTCCGCCCGGATCGACGAGACAGCGTCGCGCGCGCTCACCGTCGAGGCCGCGGCGGCCAGCGCGGCGGCGACGAAGAGGATGCCTGGAAATCGGAGCGTCACGCAGATGTAGTGACCCGCGCGATGCGATCGTTACGACGCCAATCCGCTGGGAGCCGAAGAATCGGCTGTTGGATTCACAGTCCGCGCGGCGCGAATCGGCAAGAGCATCCGGACGACGCGGATGCCCCGATACTCCTTTACCGTCAGAAGGTCTGAATCGCCGGTCACGATCAACGTCGCGCTGCCTTCCATCGCTGCCGCGAAGTATTTGTCGTCGTCTGGGTCTGCGCTGACGTCCCTGAAGTTCGTGCCGCCACAACCAGCGTCGCGGTCAATGCTGCGGTCGGTCTTCGACTGCGCACAAGCGAAAACGCGCACTGGTCGAGTCAGTTTTCGTGAAAACTATCTCGATCGATTAGAGCGCTTTTCAGATGCACGTGGTGTCCGGCTTAAGCCGGACTTGCGAAGAACCGCCTAAAGCGGCGGACACCACGTGCAAACTAAGAATGGCTCTCGGCCGAGAGTCGTGAAACGTCGGAGCGTTGCGGCTCACCGATGCGTGTATGAGCTCGAAGAGTTCACGCATGAATTTCCGCACGGCCGCCCGCGTCGCGGTCCATCTCGTCGTATCGCTGGCCGGCTGCTTCGTGTCAGTTACGGGTGAAGCGCAGCGCGCCACCTATCACGATGTCGATTCGATGGAGGCCGCGATTGCGCTCTTCGACGGCGTCGCGGGCGGCCGGATGCGAGGTGAGGCGGCGTCCGGCTCTGTCCACCTTCACGTTCGTGGCCGGCCGCGACTATGTGGTCACCATACGGGCGTGGTCTGTGACATACACGGGCGAGACCAACACGCAGAACAACTACCGCCAGTTCCGTTTCATCGTGCCGTATGAGCGGGGCTGCTCGAGTTTCGGTCGGCGGGCGCTTCGCTGGCAATTTCGCGGAGGGGCATCGTGAAGTTGCCCCGACATCGTGCACTCCTACCACGCAAGGTGTCAGAGTCCACGAAACCGGGGCAACTTAACTCATCCCTCCCGCGGCATGGTGCGCGGGCGCGATCGTGGGCCGAGGGACACCCCGGTTTGTTGCCCATGCGGCGGCTCACAATATACCTCGCCGCCGCCGTTCAGCATCCGCTCTGCGTACCATCGCACGATGACCCGCACGGGTGTCAGTCCTCGCGATCGTCGCGGGCGCTGTCGTGGTCGCGGCGCTCACGTCTGGCAACGCCGACCGGAGACCAACCGGCGGCCGCGCCTGAACTGATCGACGTGCGAAGCGGTGCGCTGACACTGCGCGCGCAGGTGTGGCGTCCTTCGGGCAGCGGGCGTTTTCCGGCCGTGCTCTTCAATCACGGCAGCTATGGCACGGACGATCCGTTGCCGCCGTCAGGAACCAGAGCACGCTCGGCCCGCTGTTCGCGCACCACGGCTACGTGTTTCTCTGGCTGCATCGCCAGGGCACGGGAATGTCGAGCGGCAAGGGACGGCAGGCGGCGATCAAATGGCCCACGCGCGTCGCGCGAAAGGAGCGGAGGGCCGCAATCGCGTGCAGCTTCAGCTGCTCGAGCACGATGAGCTGGACGAAGCGACCGCAGCGCTGGCACGGCTCCGGGGACGCGCCGATGTCGACGCACAGCGCATTGGCGTGGTGGGCCATTCGTTCGGCGGATCGCTGAGCCTCGTAATGGCCGCGCGCGATCCCGCGATCCGTGCGGCCGTCATCTTCGGCGGCAGCCGCCGGCAGCTGGGACCAGTCACCGGCGCTCCGTCAACGTCTGCTCGCCGCGGTCGGACGGATATCGGCGCCTGTATTCTTCGTTCACGCAGAAGACGATTACTCAACCGCGCCGGGCTCGGCGCTGGCCGCCGAGATGCGGCGACTGGGTAAGCCTTGCGTCCTCAAAATCTACCCGCCGTTTGGCGCGGACTCGCGAGCCGGGCACAATCTGATCTTTCGTTCCGTGCAGACGTGGGAGTCGGATGTCTTGACGTTCCTCGACGAACACCTACGACACTGAGAATGTCGCCGCCCAGTCATGTTGATGTCCAGACCGAAACAATAAGCGGATGAAGCGCCTTTCGAACGCGATCCTCGTCGTCGTTTTCCTCTCCGCGGCGCTCCTCGCACAGAGCGACATCGCGACGTGGATCGTCTGGACGCGAGCGAACCACTTCCCGATCGCGTCAATCAACACGAGATCGGACGACGACTTTGCGGACCTTCAGTTTCTGAAAGATGTCGTCGGCGATCGGCGCCTCGTGCAGCTTGGCGAGAGCGGCCACGGCGTTGCGGAATTCGATCTGGCAAAGGACCGGCTGGTCAGGTTCTTCCACGAACAGATGGGGTTCGACGTGATCGCGTTCGAGAGCTCCATCTACGAGTGCTTCTCGCCGCCAACACGGCCACCGGCGGCGGCGACATGCTGTCGCGATCGATCTTCGCCGTCTGGTCGACGAACGAAGTGCTTCCGTTGTTCGAGTACATCCGCGACACGCAGCGGACCGATCATCCGCTGATCCTCGCCGGATTCGACACGCAGATCAGCTCCGCCCGAGGCGTCGCCGGGCGGCCGCATTCCTGCGCCGCGTCGTCGCCGCCGTCGATGCCGGATACGCGGAGGAAGTCGCGGCGTTCGACGACGATTTCGTCACGAGGACGCGGAACGACTCGTCCCGATACGACGCATCAGAGGCGTTCTACGATCGACTCGATGCGTTCCTCCGCGACAATCGCGAGCGGATCGCCGAAGCGCTTCCCGGCGATCCGGCGCCGGTCGTCGCCGGACGGATCGCATATTCGATGGTGCGTTACATCCGTCAGATGCGCGCGTTTGCCAAGCGGCCGACCGACACGGGCCCTGAAGGCGGCGGCGCCATCCGCGATGCTGGCATGGCGGACAACCTCACCGCCCTCGCGCGTGAGTTATGCCCCCGATCGCAAGATTCTGATCTGGGCGCACAACTTCCACATCCGCCACGCGAACGCGTCGACCGACTCGCTGCAGCGCACCATGGGCAGTTTCATCGTCGAGCGCTTCCGGCCCGAGCTATGCACGATTGGGCTGTACCATGAACCAGGGCACCGCGGCGTACGGCGATCGCAGCATCTACATCATCAGGCCGGCTGCATCCGGATCGATGGAATGGGTGATGGCGAACGCCGGGCCGTCGGCGCTGTTCGTCGACTTCCTGCATCAGACGAGTGAGCCGGGCAACGCGTGGATGTTCGAACCGATCGTCGCGCGCGAATGGGGCACGTCGCCGCTCTTACTGGTCCCGCGAGAGCAGATGCGACGGCGTCCTGTTCATCGATCGCGTCACGTCTCCGAGCTACCTGGGGTCCTGACGACAAACTGGTGCACCTCATGGCGCGAAGCACTCGAATCCCTACCGGCGCTGCTTTGGCGCGACGCCGGCTCTAGAACTCCACCGCGCCCTTGTGCCGGACCGGGCGTCGTGAGGACCGATCCCTTCTTGGCGAAGATCATCGCGAGCAGTTTCGCGGGCTGCGTCTGGCTCGCGTTCCTGGAGACCTCGTGAGTCGCGCCGGGCTGCTCGTAGAACATCTGCCCGACGGTGTAAGTCTTCTCCTCGCCCTGGTCCGAGATCTTCGTGACGACTGAGCCCTCGAGGACATACGCGAGCACGAACCCGGCGTGGTGATGGACCGCTGCCAACCCGGCCCGGTGGATAGTCGACGTGACTGACGGTTACTTCCCAGTCGTCCAGCGTCACGTTCGGGAGGTCTTGTGTGAAGATCGGCGGCCGCGGCGCCGCGGGTGGCGCTGACGATGGTGGCGTCTGCGCGCCGGCGTGAGCGTCGGCCGCAAGCAAGTCGGCCAACAGCGCGAATGAAGCGATGGCATCTCGGCGGGTGATCGTCATGGCGGCATTATGCACCGGCCACACCGATCGCACGAGACCGTTTTTACGATCTCCTGAGACCATCCTGCCGATCTCAATATGGCGCGCGTGATGCGTTCCCGGTGGCGCGCGCACTAGCGGAGTGTCTCCTCGGAGTTACTACCGGGCCGCTCCGTTGTCGCGGCCCGAAAATCGCGGTCGAAGGCTCGTTGTAACCAGCATTACTTCAGTGGATACACTCCACTAAAGGTCATCTTACAAATGGATCTTCCCTTTCGTGGTTTCCTGGTTTCGTGGTTTCGCGCCTGTCCGGGGTTGTGAGACGCGTTCTAGTCCGTCAAGGGCGATGTTCAATGCCCGACCGCTGAGGAGACGTAAATGCGCGCACGTGTTGTTTTCGCGTTGTCGCTGCTCGGAACGTTCGCCGCCGCAACCACCGCATCCGCGCAGGCGATCGTCACGAACGGCCGGTTCACCAACATCTATGTCGTCCCCGACCCCGACAAGGAGACGTGGGACGAGCATTTCAAGCGCGTCGATCCGGCGCGCGCCGCCGAGCTTCACGCGCGCGAAGATCGACGCCTTCACCGATACGCTGATGGCGCCGCGCTGGCCCGGCTACTTCGACGCGCTCATGCAGTACGGCGTCCACCCGCGAGATTCTTCGGCAGCGGCCTGGCGCCGAAGTTCTGTCTGGACCGGGCGCTGAAGGACATGAAGAACGGCGTGATTCAGTCGGACACGATTCGCTCGCTCGCCAACTGCCACCTCGACGGCCTGGATCCGTCGCCGCAGCTCAATTTGATTTTCAGTCCCGATCTGAAGGTCGCGCACATCTTCGAAAGCGAGGACATGTGCACGAAGAAGGGCGATCCGAGCGCCTATCATTCCGGCGGCCTCAATGTGCCGAACTTCGCCGTCATCGCCACCAACAAGAACTGCGCGAGCTCGTTCGAGTCGCTGACGCAGTTGATGTCGCACGAGATCGTCGAGATCCTGACCGATCCGGCCGGGACCGGCCACGGCGGGCCGATTCCCGTCGAGACCGAGCTCGCCGACAAGTGCGAGGGCGTCGCGACCTCGATTGCCGATCCACGAGCCTTCCTGGTCTACCGCGGCTATGAGGTGGAGCGATACTTTTCGGACTTCGACCATCGCTGCGAGCCGCACCTCGAAGCGCCGCCTGGCGACGCGTCGGTCATCTGGGAGATGGCCAGTGGATCGCCGGTGGTTCGCTTCACCGGATCAGTCCACACGCTCAAGCTCAACGTGCCGAAGGTGCGTCCGACGACAGCGGCGGCGGCGAATGTGATTCGGATCTTCGTGCAGACGGGAGGGGACGACCTGCGCGCCGGCAGTGATTCGTCGGACAACGCGCGCGTGGCGCTGCGTTTCACGCACGCAGGGAAGACGCAGACGAGCCCGATGATGCCGCTCAACGGAACCCGGAGCTGGGGCAACGGCGAGACGCACATGGTGGTGCTCGATCGCGGCACGCTACCGGCCGATCTGAAGGTGAGCGAGATCACGGGCGTGACGATCTCGACGCAGTTCGGCGGCGGGCTCTCGGGCGACAACTGGAACGTCGACAAGGTCGCACTGCAGGTGACGTTCGCGGCCGGCAGCACGGTGACCGAAACGACGCCGGCGATCGTGCACGACTGGGCCGACGCGTCGGCGGCGCCGCTCGTGCGGTTCACCGGCGACCGGCACGACTTCGCCGTGCCGCTGTCGATCCCGAAGGAGGATCTCGACAAAGCCATCACGGCGCTGGAGTTGTTGATCTCGACCGGCAACGACGACCTGCGCGGCGGCACGAACCCGGGCGACAACTGCCGCGTCGAGATTGCGCTCGCGAAGGGGTCGACGGTCAAGCCGATCGGACCGCTCCACGACGTCAACAATCATCAGACGTGGGGAGGCTGGGAGACGCATTCGGTCAAGATCCCGGTGCCGCCCGGCTTCACAGGTCGCGATCTCGGCGGCGTGACCTTGCACACCGGCTTCGGCGGCGGCATCGGCGGCGACAATGCTGGAACGTCTCAACCGTGTTCAACTGCGCGCGACGTTGAAATGACCGCGCACCCCGTCGCGGACGCAAACGCCGCGAGCTCGCGGGCTTCGTGTCGGCGAGGATAGAACGCGTCTCACAATTTTGGGTTTTTCGTGGTTTCGATGTTTTCGTGGTTTCGTGTGCGTGTTGAACGGCATTTGTGAGACGACCTCTGTCAGAACCCATCTCACAAATGGGGACGTTGCACCGAGGGCGGCGAGGCGCCCCGATGGCAGGCGCGACAACCGAGGAATATCGGAATATTTGAGGGCGGAGCAACGCAGCCAGCGGGGATGCATCTGCCGGCCGAATGCAGACCCCGACTTACGAGATGGGTTCTAGTGTCCGTCTCATCGTGTCCGCAGCTCCCGCCATCCTGCGAGCAGTTCTTCGACAATGGTCGACGTCTCGTGCCGGAGTCTGCCCTCGAGTCTCACGACCGAGGCCAGCGCCTGCGGCCGCACGGAGACGAGATTTGCCCGCGCCCAGCTGCACGCCGGCGTCGAAGGCGATGTCGGCGAGATCCGTGGCGGAGCGGAGATCGACGATGCGCAGTTCGCGGTACGACGGTTCCCAGCTGCTGATCAGCCAGTCCAGCCAGTGTTCGCCGCGGCCGGCTGTCGCGGCGATGAGCAGCGTCGGTCCGACGGCGAGGATCTCGTGCTTCAGGCGTCCCAGTTGACGGCTGCCGTCGATGATCCGCACCCCGGGCGGCGTGGCGCGGCCCTCGACGCACCCGACGCCTTCGAGATTGGTGACCTCTTTCACCTCGAGAACCTCGTCGTCTTCGGGAGCAGCCGTTGGGCCCTGCACGCGAATCAGAACCTTCCTGATCGCGGCGCTGCCGACGCCGAGATGCAGCCATCCGGCTCGCACCACCGTGAGCTACCGTGGCGGCAGGTCCGGACGGTCGCGACGCACCAAGCGATCGAAGGCCTCCATGCCCGCGACGACGGCCTTCGACGTGGCCGCATCCATCGGCCGCATCTGTCTTCCGGCCCACTCGAGGAACATCGCGCGCGTTACCGGCACCCTCCGCCGCGGCTGACGGACGAGGCCGGGCTCGGGAGGGCGATACTCCGGATCGGACGGTCCCCGGCGGTAGCCCTCGAAAAAGCGGGTCCAGAGCGCATCACGGTCGCGCGTCCAGCCGCGCTGGCGGGCCGCGAGATCGATCGAGCCGAGGAACCGGACGATGTCGACGAACTCGGGGCCACTGGTGGAATCATCGAAGTCGTCGAGGCCCCACGCGTCGCTGGTCAGCGCGAACTGCTCCACGTGTAGCGTCGCCGTGGAGGCGCACGGTCGGCGCGTCCGATAGGTCGGCGAACGCCTCGCAGACGCGCGCGTCCAGACGCGGTTGATGAATCGAAAATACGTGAATGGGTCGGCCCGCAGGCGCTGGATCAACTCCGCCGGCGCGTCTGCGAGCGCCGCCGGAGGCGGAAGAAGCTGGCCGCGGGCGGACGCCGTCGCCACCAGCGCGATGCAGACCGTCGCGAGCGAAATCAAGACGGCTAGCCCCCGCGCACCGGGGCTGTGATAAAGGTTCATTAGTGAGGCGCAGCTCACGGTCTGAGGCGGAGCCGCGCTAGTGTTGGTCACGGTTTCGAGCGCCGACTATGCAGATCCGGCACCAGCGAGCTGACAGACGGGCTCCCGCGAATATCGAGCAGGGCGACGCGCCGGTCCTCGTTGTCTGCCGCGTCTTACTCTTCGCGCGACAGCATTGCCGCTGCATCGTCTCGTACGCGCCCGATTTGACATGCTCTAAACTGACTCGGATGGGCCGGGTGCGGGACTCGATCGTCGTTGCCGCCGGGCTGTCCGTGATGCTGAGTGCGAGTGCCTGCGACGACAGCACACCCCAGCACCGTCGGCTGGCGCCGTCGTGACGTTCAACGTCGCGAACGAAGTGTTTCGCGTGTCGCTGACGAGCGCCGAACAGATCGCGGCGGCCCGCGCCGCTCAGAATGGCGGCCGGGCGAAGATTCCGAACGGCCGCATCGTTTCAGGTATGCAGGTCAACACCGGCTGGAGCTGGCATCTCGAAGACGTGTCGTTCGCCGAAACGACGATCGAGATCTGTGACGGACGTCCGTCCGACGATCGAGCGTCAGGGCACCGCGTTCGGCGGCGGCCGCTTCTGCCCATGGACCGCGACGGTGGTCCGCATCGACGCGAACTGATCGCTCGTCGATCCGGTCGGCGTCGCACTTCATCGCCGAGCTCGGTGTCCGCGCCGGGGATCGTCAGAAACCGTACGAGCACCGCCGCTTTCCTGAAAGATCATCCGCTGCGTCCGCTGTACGTCGGCGGACATCGACGGACGCCAGAAGGCCGGCATCAACCTCCTGCTGCATCACGGCGTCCGGTCGTGCCTCGAATATCAACGCACCGGCCGTGCGGAAGCCGCAGACAGGTCTACCAGTCGATCTGGCGCCGCATCTCTCCTTTCTCGACATAGGTGGCCACGGCTGACGCGGTCGTCCGCCTGAGCACCGAGGCGGTCGAGTGCGAATTCGTGTGCATCCCGCGGCCGCTCGAGCGAAGCGCGGCTGAGGACGGCAGGCCGATCCGCTACCGTGTCGTCCTCATCGTGCTCCCGCGCTGGCGTGCCGGCGCTCGACCGCAGCTCGAACAGCGCGTCGCTGGGGAGATCCGGAACTCGCTGCTGTAACGGATTCGCCGCCGGATGCTGTTTGCGGACGCGCGCCGTGATGGAATCTGAGGATGCCGCCGCCAGGCGAGAGCCGTCCGCCGAGCGGCGGACCTCACCGCTACTGAATCCGCTCGAGCACTCCGCAGGCGATGCGGCCGCCGCCGGCGCAGTTGGGATCGGTCGGGTCGGCGGCACAGTAAGTATCCGGCAGTGCGTGAATGACCAGCGCAGCGCTGTTCTCGTCGAAGATGCTGAGATTGCCGGCCGACAGTGCGACGCGGCTGGTCGCGTGTCGTCATGAACCCCCTGCCAGTCGCGCCGACGCGCACGTTGATCAGATCGCCGCTGTCGGTACGGATGGTTGGCGGTCACCGGGACGTTGTTGCCGAAGGGGCCGAGATCGAGGTGGCTGCCGGCGGCGGCGCACGTCGGCGAGCACGCGCCGACTTCGTGGATGTGCACGCCGTGCTTGCCGGCGGGCAGGCCGTGCACGGACAAGAGAATCGTCACGTCCTTGACCCCTTCCGACGACGGCGCTTCGATGAGCGTGGCCGATCCGACGACCGCGCCGTCGGTGCAACTGTTGAGAGTGACTCTCGCCCGCACGAAATCCTGAGCGGTCGCCACCCGTCCTCCGACGGCGATGATGGCGGCAAAGGGTAAGCGTCCACGCGATTCTCATACGTCCTCCTTCATGCGATGAATGGAAAGAGCGGTTCGAAGATGCGTTGATCGCGGGAGATACTATCGGGCCGTCACTCGCAGGATCGACCAAAGAAGGATGCCGTCGACGGTTCTGTGCATAAATGAGTCGCGGATGAGAAAGCGCGCGAGTCGGAGGTCGCTGGCGACTGCGGCGCGCGGCGGCCGTCGATCCGCGAAGCTCGCGCGACGCCTTCGCGGCGACGCGTGTCCACGACTCGAGCAGCGCGCGACATGTCGCCGAACAGCTCGGCGAGCGACTGCTGCCAGCGCCGATCGGGACGCGGCTGCAGACGCTCGACCATCCGGCCGATGTCCCTGCAGTTGCGCTTCGAGCACTTTGATCTGCGCGTTGGCGAAGATTGAGCTACGCCCTGGACGCCCGAAGGCGCCGAAGTTACAGCTGCAGAAATCCGTAGCTGCGAATCTGCACCGGATCGGAGGTGGGTTCGCGCAGCCAGTTCTCGAGCGCCTGCCGTCCGGCGTCGGTCAGTCGAAAGGTGCGGCGCCGGCGTCCGCGCCGCTCCTGTTCGTGGGCCAGCAGGCCGATCTCGGCGAGATACTCGGTCTCCGAATAAATCTGACTGTGGGGAAACGGCCAGACGTAGGCGATGCCGCGCGCCACGGCCGCCTTGAGATCGTACGGCGTCGACGGACCGTCGCGCGCGATGAGGCCGAGCACCGACTGCACGACACCGGGGTCAGGTTTCGCCTTGACATCATCCGAACCATATCATATGGTTCAGACCGTCCGAATCGGACTATTGAGAGGAGGCCACCCTACGCCTCACGACTACGAGCAGGTTCGGCAGCGACACGTCGCCCTCTTCGGGCGCCTCATCGTGTCCCACGTGCAGCGTCTCCGCTGGTCGGCCGAGGAACTGCGGCTCGAGCGCCGCGACCGTCTCCGCGACCCTCCTGCGCGTCGCGCTCGAGCGCTCGCCGTGGCACCGCCGGCGGTTGACCGGCCTGGATCCCGATACGATTCGACGAAGCCGATCTCCGCCACCTGCCGACGATGACGAAAGACGATCTGATGGCGAACTGGGACGAGATCGTCACCGATCGGCGCTTGACGCTCGAGAACGTCGAGCACCACTCGCGGGCCTGACCTCCGACACCTACCTGTTCGATGAGTTCCACGCAGTCGCGTCGGGCGGCTCCGAGCCGGCACGCGCGGTGTCTACGTATGCGGATGGGGCCGTGGGCGGTCGCCTGCGCTGGATTCCTGCGCACGACCTTTTGGGACGGCGCGGTGGCGCTGCGCCGAGCACGATCGCCATCGTCGCCGCGCGACACGCGACGCACATGTCGAGCGCGATCAGCGGAAACATTCTCCAATCCGGCGATGAAGATGGCCCCTGTTTCCGATCAGCATGCCGATGGACCAGATCGTCGAGGGCCTCAATGCGCTGCCAGCCGGCCGGCATCATCGCCTATGCCTCGGCCCTCGGCATGCTGGCCTGCGAGGCGCGCGCCGGCCGCTTGCGCATCGCGCCGCGCCGCATCCTGTCCACGAGCGAGCCGCTGTTCCCGGAAATGCGCCGGCGCGGTCGAAGAGGCGTTCCGCGCGCCGGTCTCGAATATCTACGGACTTCCGAAGCCGGGCCGGTGGCGATCGGCTGCTGGTAAAGCGCGGCGCTGCACCTGTCCGACGATCTCGTGATCGTCGAACCGGTCGATCTGGCCGGCCGTGCCGTCGGCGCGGGCGTGCGGTCCGACAAGATCTATCTCACCTCGATTGCCAATCCGACGTTACCGCTGCTGCGCTTCGAGATGTCCGATCGATAGAGTTCCTGGATCGGCCGTGTCCGTGCGGCTCGGCGCATCGTCTGATCGCAGACGTCGAGGCCGCGTCGACGACGTCTTCACCTACGACGGCGGCGTGCAGGTCCATCCTCACGTCTTTCGATCAGTGCTGTGCCGCGACCGCGGCATCGTCGAATATCAGGTCAGGCAGACCGCCACCGGTGCGGATGTCGCGGCGATTGATCGCCGTCCGACCCCGCGGCGATCGAACGTGCCATGACCAGCGAGCTCGGTCGGCTCGGCGTGAACAGTCCGGTCGCGACGTTCGCGTGGTCGGTCAGCTCGAGCGGCAGCCGACGGGAAAATGCGCCGCTTCGTGCCGCTGTCATCGAAGCAACCCGCCTACAGCTGCTAGTTGGCCGCGCGTTTCACGGCCGCCTGATCTGATCGTGCAGATCCGGCGGCGCGCCGTAGAGCACCTTCGAGCGCCGGCCCTGCGCGTCGTAGACGATCAGCTTCGGCACCGCGGCCACGCGCGCCGAACGCCTTGATGACCTCGGGCGTGCCCATCACGATCGGATAGTTCGCCTTGAACGACGCCGCCATCTTCCGCACGTCCTCCGAGCTTCGAGTCGACAGCGATCGCGATCACCGTCGCGCGGTCGCCGTACTTCTTCTGCAGCGACGGCAGCCACGCCATCGTCGAGCGGCACGGCGGACACCAGGTCGCCCACATTTCAACGACGACCGGGCGATTCGACAGGCCGAGAGGAATCGATGGTCGCGCCCGAGATGTCTCGTAAGCGTCGAGCGACGGCAGCGTGGCGGCGCCGTCCGACGCGTCCGCTTCGCGTCGCGACATCAGCGACGTCGAGACCGGCGACGCGCTCGCCGCCAGACGGCGCGTGCGACCGTGCGTCGCAAGATCGTCCTTGAACTTCCGCTGATTCGCCGGATCGAGCCACGGCACGTAGAGTCCGCCGCTGACGTCGTCGGCGCCGCCGAAGCCGAAATCCTTCGGCCGCGCCACGAGCACGTCGTCCACGAACACCACCGGATAGCGCCGCACGCCGAACCTGGTCGCCATCGGCGAGTTGCCGTATTCCTCCGACGACGACCTTGACCTTGCCGTCGAACTCCTTCGCGATATCGCGGACCAGCAAACTTGCTGGATCGGACAGGTTTCACGTGAACGGCCAGCGGACGAGCGTGATCGTGACGGCGGCCTTGGCGCGGACGCCGTCGACGTCGATCGCGCCGGAGCAATCGCCGCGAGATACGCCGGCACGACATCGGCGCTCAACGCCGCGGCGCTGCGGCGCAGTTCCGCGTTGCCACTCGACAGGCCTTCTTCCGCGAATTGAACGAACAGCTCCGCGATGCTGTGGTCTTCACCCGCAGGCAGCGACGCCGCGCGCGGCATCGAGCCGCTCGCGTGTCGCATCCGCCGCGGGACCGCGAAGCGGCGCAAACAGGTAGCGCGACAACAGGTACTGGAACAGCGCGCCTTCGAACGCTCCGCGATCGTTCAGCGACCGCGCCTGCTTGAGCGCCGCGCTCGCTCGGATGTACGTCGGATGGTTGGCACGCTCCATCGTTTCGCATTCGCGTCGTCATCTCCCGATCGAGCGCGCGCCGAGTTCGAGCGCGATCGAGCGGAACGCGCGGGCGGCGTCCAACACGCCGGCCATGAGCCGGTTCGTACGAACGGCGGCGAAATCCATCACCGCGCACGATTCGCCGAGATAGTACAGACCCGCGTTGACGCCGGCGTCCTCGGCGTACGGGCGGCTTCGCCTGATACGTCGTCGGACCTCGATCTTCGGAGGCCTCAGCGAGCGCATCGATGACCGCGGGCACACGTCCCGGTCCTCCGCTGCGCGGCTTCGGCGGTCCCAGCTCAGTCCACTTCCTGAGGAAGGCCTCCGGTGACTTCGCGCCGGAAGACGCGGTAAAGGCAAATGCGGCAGCGCCGTCGTATGCCGCCTCGAGCAAGTAGACCGCCTGATACGTGCGCCCGGCCTTCAATGCTGCTTCCGCACGATCGAGCGCGCTGCACGAGCGATGCTTGCTCGTCGGCCGGCACGCTCGCCTTGATCTGGGCACGCACGCGAGCCAGTTCGGCGTCGAGACGCGACGGCGTGCCGAGTTGCGAGGGCCGCGAGAAAGACGGTGAAGAACAGGAGAGATAGACGCATTTCGAGGCGCATTATAGAAGTCGCGCGCGTCCACGATCTCGAAGCTACGGCGCCATCATCGCGCCTCATTCATCGACACATTCGTCAGTTTGGACGTGTGGTGCATTCCGAGATGACGAGTGGGCGGCGGCGGACACCTTCGTTCAGAATCGGACGCTCGAGCCTGAACTGTGAAGGCCAGCCGCCGGGGCGCGCCTAGAATCCGGTCACTTCGAGCGCCATGTCCATTGGCGAGCCTGAGCATCAAGTCGAAACTGATCCTGATGCTGCTGTCGACCAGCCTCTGCTCGATCGTGGTCGTCGGCTGCATCAGTTCTACGGCAGCGGCAAAGCCGCGCTCACCCGATCGATCTTCGACCACCTGACGAGCGTGCGCGCCTCGAAGGGAGACCAGATCCGTTCGTAGCTTCACGGACGATCCGGCGGCATCTCGAGACGCTCGGCGAGGACGAGATGATCGTCCGCGCGATGGCCGAGAGTTCCGCGCCGCGTTCCACGAACTGTCGAACCGGCCGATCCCGCCGGCGTGGGACGAGAAGCTCAGACGCGCAGCTACCGCACCGAGTTCCTGCCGCGGCTGGCGCCAAACGTCGAGGCGCGCCGGCGGCGGCCTCCTACGAGCCGGGATCGATCGCGGGGCGCTACCTGCAGCATCAGTACGTCGCGGCGAATCCGAAGAAGGTCGGCGAGAAACGGCTGATGGATCGCGCCGACGACGACAGCCGCTCACCGGGGCCGTTCACGCACGGTACGACGCGATCCTGCGCGGGCTGGTCGAGGCGCTTCCGCTACTACGATCTCTTCCTCATCGATCTCGACACCGGCGACATCGTGCTACACGGTCCAGAAAGAGACCGACTTCGCCACCAGCCTCGAAACGGCCCCTACCGCGAGAGCAATCTGGCGCGGCTCTTCAAGACCGTCCGCGAGGAACCGGATCGCGGGTCGGTCCACTTCGCGGACTTCGAGGCCTACCGCCCGTCCTACGCGGGCCCGCCGCCGTTCATCGCGACGCCAATCTATGACGGCAAGAAAGCGATCGGCGTCCTCGCGCTCCAGCTCCCGGTCGACGAGATCAACGACGTCATGACCGGCAAGCGGGGCGCTGGAAGCAGGAGGGGCTCGGGGAGAGCGGCGAGACCCTACCTGGTCGGTCCGGATTCGTCGATGCGCTCGGTCTCGCGGTTCCTCGTCGAGGATCAGAAGGGTATCTCGAGGCGCTGCGCGCGCGCGGCGTTCCGGCCCGCCGCGTCGATCAGATCGCGCGCATCGGCACGTCGATCCTGCTGCAGGACGTCAACACCGAAGGTGTGCGCAGCGCGCTCGACGGCCAAGGAAGGCACGCGCATCATCGCCGACTACCGCGGCATCCCGGTGTTGAGCTCATACGCGCCGCTCCGCATCGACGGCCTCGACTGGATCATCCTGTCGGAAATGGATCTCTCCGAGGCGAACGCGCCGGTGCGGGCGTTCGAGCGGCGCGTCCTCGTGTCGACGGTCGTGCTGGTGTTTGCGATTACGCTCGTCGCGATCTACCTGGCGCACGCCTTCGTCCGGCCGATCTACACGCTCATCGCCGGCGCCAGGCAGGTCGGCGAGGGTCACACCGACGTCGTCGTGTCGCTGAAGACGAAAGACGAGCTCGGCGAGCGCTCGCCGAGACCCCTTCAACGAGAATGGTTCAGGGGATTCGCCGGCAGACGGAAGTCATCGAGCAGAAGAACCGGGAGAACGAAGCGCTGCTGCTGAACATCCTGCCCGGCCCGGCGGTGCGGCGGCTCAGGGACGGCGAGGAGCGGATCGCGGACAGCATCCACCAGGTCACGGTGCTCTTCGCCAGCCTGGTCGGGTTCTCCGCGCTCGCGGAAGCGCGCCCGGCCGAGGAGACCGCGGCGATGCTGAACGAGCTCGTCCGACTCGTTCGACGAGGCGGCCGAGCGCTCATGGCGTCGAGAAGGTGAAGACGATGGGCGAGAGCTATATGTCGGTCTGCGGCCTCTCGGTCTCGCGGGCTCGACCACGCGCGGCGCGCGGTGGAGTTCGCCGAGGAGATGCAGGTCATCCTCCGGCAGTTCAACCAGCGCCACGGCACCGCGCTCGGGCTGCAGATCGGCATCAACTCGGGGACCGTCAAGGCGGGGATCGTCGGCGCGAGGAAGTTCATCTACGACCTCTGGGGCGAGACGGTGCAACATCGCCAGCCGGATGCACGAAGAGGCCGAGCCGAACACCATCCTCGTCACCGAAAGCGTCTACACGCGGCTTGGCGAGACGTTCGAGTTCGAGCGCGGAACGACATCGCGATGGACGGCACCATTCCGGCGCGGACCTGGGCCATCAGATCCGAGCGTGGCTCGCCGAAGCGTGCGGAGCCTCCCGCGCGCGCAGGTGTGTGACCGGCATGTCGCCGAGCATCAGCAGCTCGCTCGTCTTCTGGGGCGTCAGCCTGATCGTCGGCTTCCGCTCCTCGTCATCCTGCTCGGCGAGACGATCGACCGGCTGGAGCGCCGCCACAGTCCGCTTGCCGCGCCGCTGCGGCTGCTGCGGACGTTCGTCCTGCCGGTGCTGGCCTTCGAGCTGCTACTGCTGCGGCGGCTGTTCGGAGTTCAGCGCGGCGCTCCCTTCCGTCCGGGCGACCGACACGGTTCTGCTGATCGCGATCGTCGCGACCATGCTGTCGGCGATCAACGTGATCCTCATCCAGCAGGCCGGCGCGGCCGCCGTCTCGGGCGCGCATCCCCACCATCGTCTTCCAGCTCGCGCGATTCGCGATCGTCGCCCTCGCGATCGCGGTGGCGCTGTCGGGGATCTGGGACGGTGAACCTCAGCGGCGCCGTCACGGCGCTCGGGATCGGCTCTCGCTCGTGTTCGCGCTGGCGCTGCCAGGAGCCGCTCAGCAATCTGTTCTCGGGAGTGCTGCTCATCTTCGATCGTCCGATTCGACGTCGGCGACTGGCTGCGCAGCGGCGACATCGTCGGCGAGGTGATCGAAATCAACTGGCGTAGCCGTGCGGCTGCGGACCAAGGACAACCGATCTGGTGGTCATCCCGAACGGCCAGCTCGAGAAGGGCATCATCCACAACTACAGCCAGCCGACGCGGCTGCACGCCGGAAGATCGAGGATCCGCTTCTCTGCACGACGACCTGCCGAACCGGGTGCAGCGAATCATCGGCGAGGCGGGCTGCCGCCACCGAAGGCGTCGCCGAACAGCCGGCGCCCGATGTGCGCACCCTCACCTACGAGGACTCCGCGATCGTCTACCAGGTGAAGCATTACGTCGCCGACTTCGGTGAAGTCGATCGGGTGCGCAACGCCCCTGACCACATCGCTGTTCTACGCGGCGAAGCGGGAGGGACTGACCATCCCGCTGGCGGCGCGGCGGATCTTCCATTCTGACGGCGCGGTGGCGGCCGAGGAGCGGCGCGCCAGGCGTTTCGGCCGACTGCGTGCAGACGTTGTCGTCGCTCTTCCATCTCGATCGCCAGACGATCGAACTGCTCGCCGCGAGCGCGACCGTGAAGTCGTACGGCGCTTACGGCGAGGCCGTCATCACGCTCCGGTCAGGCGGTCCCGGGCGTGTTCGTCATCGTCAACGGGCGCGCCCGGATCTCCGCGTCCGGCGGCAACGGGAGACAGCGAAGAGGTGGCCATGCTGTCGCGGGGTGAGCTCTTCGGCGAGCTGATGGCGGCGAAAGGGGAAGGCAGTTCGCTCGCCGTGACGGCGGTCCGAGGACCTCGAGATCCTGCTGCTCGACTCGGCCACGGTCATGGATCTCGCCGCGACCCACGCGATTTTCGCGCGCGAGGTCGAACAGGTGATCGACGTGCAGCGCAAGGCCGCCGGCCGCGCCCGCGATCGGCGCACGCGGCGATCAGCTCGGCGCCACGATTCCTTCGTAATCAACTGTCAGCAGTCCATCGCGGCGGCCGCTCACCTGGTCATTTCCATATGTCCATCGCCGTGCTCTGATATGGGACACGACGCCCTCGTCTGACGACACCGAGCCGTCAGCGTCCCATAAAGCGTGACATCACGGCGGAGCGCATCGCGCGACGAAACGCGAATCGCGATCGATAGTTCCGCGTGCGCACCGGCAGCGCGCGCGTGTTGGCATTCTGCGTTGCCCACCATCGCACGGAGCAGTCAGTCCGCGAACGGGTGCGAACGTCATCGAATGTCTGCGCTTCCGGACTGCTTATGCGAATTCGCGGCAGGAAGGCCTCGCGTGTGACCCGTATGTCCAAGTCCGGTCTGCTCGTCGTCGGCGCTGCTGTGGATGCTCGTCGCGCCAACGGTTCGCTTTACTCGCCGAGCCGGCGGGCCCATCAGCAGCGGCCGATCCGCTGCAGCAGTTCAGCACCTCGATCTCGACGCTGATCACTCGCGTGTCTCCCCAGCGTCGTCCAGGTGCTGGTCACCGGATACGGTGCAGTCGACGACAACAACAACGAGGCCGATCTCGTCGTCGGGAAACGGCGGAGCCTCGCGTCGGGCGTGATCATCGATCCCGACGGCTACATCGTCACCAACGCGCACGTCGTCACCGGCAGCCGCGGGATCAGGTGGTCGTCCCCGCGCCGGCCCCGAGCGACACGCCGATCCGATCGCTCGTCGGCGCACGCGGCCGCACGGTGGACGCGCGGGTCGTCGGCGTTTCGCGGGAGGTCGATCTGCGCTCCTGAAGATCGAGATGACGGGCCTGCCGGCGCTCCGGCTCGCCAACTACGACGCGCTGCGGCAGGGGGAAGTCGTGTTCGCCGTCGGCAGTCCCGCAAGGGCTTCGTAACTCGGTGACGATGGGGATCGTGAGCGATGTCGCGCGGCAGCCGGACGCCGATCGTCCGATGGTGTATATCCAGACCGACGCGCCGATCAATCACGGCAACAGCGGCGGCGCGCTCGTCAACGTCGACGGCGAGCTGGTCGGGATCAATACCTACATCATTTCCAGTCGGGCGGCAGCGAGGGTCTCGGTTTTGCGCATTCCGAGCGCGGTCGTGGACGTCGCGTATCACCAGCTGCGCACGTTTGGCGAGCTCCATCAAGGTCAGATCGGCGCCAACCTGCAGACGGTCACGCCCGACCTCGCGCGTGGACTTCAGCTCCGGCAGGACTGGGGCGTGATCGTCTCGGACCTGCTGCCCGGCGGGCCCGCCGATCTCGCCGGCCTGCGCGTCGCCGACATCGTCGTCAGCGTCGACGGCAAGCCGATGGACAGCCTGCCGCTGCTGGCCTTCTGCCTCTACACGCATGGCGCCGAGCGATCACCTGAAGCTCACGGTGCTGCGCGGCGCGGATCGAGTCGATCTCGACGTGCCCGTCGTCGATCGACCGCAGGAGTTGAACCGGTTCGCCGACCGTGTCGATCCCGACGAGAACCTCGTCCGTCAGCTCGGCGTCCTCGCCGTGAGCCTCGACGAGGACACCGGATCGATGATGTCCAACTTCGCGCGCCCTCCGGCGTCATCGTCGCCGCGCGCACGCAGGATCCGCGCGCGCGTCGGACGTGGCGCTGTCGGCAGGCGACGTCATCCACGCTGTCAACGGCCGGCCGGTGGCGTCGCTCGTCGAACTCCGCGCCGCGCTGGACACGCTGGATCGGCACGCTGCCGTCGTTCTCCAAATCGAGCGGGATGGCGCGTCCACAGCTTCGTCGCCTTCGAGCTGGACTGACGAGCGTGGCCATGGCGCACGTGCGCCGCGCCGCGATCGCAGCGTGGGCCATCGCCGCGCTCGGCGCGGCAATCGACGCGCAGAAGTCCGGACCGCTGCCGGATCCGACGGCCGGATCACGAGCGGGGCACTCCCCTGCCAGGCGTCTCGATCGTTGTCAGCGCCGCCAACACGCCGATCACACCGGAGTGCGACGACGTCGACCGGCATCGACGGCCGGTATTCGCTGCTGCTCGCTGCAGGCGCGCGCTATCGCCTCTCAACCGCGTTCACGGGATTCGTCAGCGTCGAGCGGGATTTGACGCCCGCCGCGGGTTCTCTGCGATCAGACCGATCGACGTCGAGCTCACGCTCGAAGCCGCGCGCGACGACACTGGACCGCGACGGTGGCGGCGGCGCAAACGGCGCCGCGCTTTCAGACGCTCAACGTCGAGCCGACCGCCGCAGCCCCGCCGATCGACACGACGCCGCCGGCAGAAACCGATGATGTGGCGCGGCTGCTGCCGCCCGGTTCTCGGTGGACGCGCAAAGGCGATGCGGTGGCGATCACCGGCCCGGAACGACGCGACCAGTTTCGATCGAGGGCATGCTGAACGATCGCCTGCAGGCGATCGCGTCGGGACGAATTCGATCCGGCCACCGGGCAGTTCGCGCCGGCTTCGACCGCAGGATGGCGCTGCGACCAGCCGGGCCCGGCGGCTTCGGCGGAGCCGGACGCGGCGTTTCAGGTGGACCGGGCGGACGCGGCGGATTCGCGCTCGGCGGCCGCGGTGCGCGCGGCCAGCAGCCCATACCAGGGATCGGATCTTCTATACGTTCGGCGGATCGGCACTCGACTCGCCGCCATACCAACTCCGGCCGGATGTCCCAGTCACAGAGCCGCAGTTCGCGCGGAACGGATTCGGCGCGACGTTCGGCGGTCCGCTGAGAATTCCGCATCTCATCGCGGACACGAACCGGCGGACGAACTTTCAGATTCAACTCACACGCGGCAACGAATCGAACAACGTCTTCGACCAGTACGCCACCGTTCCCACCGACGCGATGCGCAGCGGGGATTTTTCGGCGAATCCGATCCCGCTCATCGATCCGGCGAGCGGGCGAGGCGTTCGCCGGCAATCAGATTCCTGCGAGCCGTATCGACCCGAGCGCCGCGAGCCTCCTGCGAGTTCATTCCATCGCCCAACCTGCCGGGGACCGCGCAGAACTATCACGTGTCGACGACCGCGCATTCCTCGGCCGAAGCGATCAGCCTTCGCGTGACGCAGAACCTCTCGCCGAGCGGCGGCACAGGGTCAACCCGGCGAGCCGGGCGGCGCGCGGCGCGTTCGGAGGCGGCTTCGGCCGCGGCGGGGCGGACGCGGCGGGCGGTTTCGGCGGAGGCCGAGGCACGACCGTCATGCTCAGCGGTCAACTCCAATATCGCCGCACCGACACGGAGGCCGTGAACATATTCCCGGACCTCGGCGGCGACGACGACCAGCACCAGCTTCGCGGTTCCGATCACGCTGACCGTCGCGCGGAACCGATCGGTGCACCTCTTCACGCGATCAACGCGACGCACTCTTCCGTCGAGTCCACCAACGCGTTCGCCAACACCGCGGACGTGGCAGGTCTCGCCGGCATTCAGTACCCGGGCGCGCGGCGGCGACCGATCCGGCTCAACTGGGGCGTGCCGAATCTGTCGTTTTCCGGATTCACGCCCGTGCGCGGCGCGTTTGCGAGCCAGCGAAGCGATACGCGTGTGACCGCCGGCTACGGCGTGGTGCATCCGACGACCCATCATCGATTCACGGATCGGCGGCGACGCCCGCCTGACGACCGCCGAGAGACGACATCAACGCCGACGCGCGCGCGCAGCTTCACCTTCACCGGACTCGCCTCGTCGGGCGGTGTGCCGCTTCGGCAGTCCGACCGGCGCCGACTTCGCCGGATTTCCTGCTGGGACTGCCGCAGCAGGCGTCGCTGCAGGCCGGCGGCACGAGCCATCTGCGGCAGCACGCGTTCGACGCTACGTCGAGAGACAACTGGCAGAAGAACTCGAAGCTCACGTTCAATCTCGGCGTGCGCTACGAGCTGGCGCTGCCCTACGTCGAGATCGACGGACACATGGCGAACCTCGACGCCAATCCGGACATCACCGCCGTGGCGCCGGTGCTCCCGGCGGCGTCGGGCCGCATACCGGCGCATTTCCGGCCGGGCTGTTGAACCGCGACGCGAACAACCTCGGGCCGCGCGCCTCGGGTTCGCGCACCGCGCGCGGCCGTCGACGATCCTGCGCGGCGGATACAGCGATCACCTACAACAGCGGATCGTATGCGTCGATCGCGCGGCAGCTCGGCGGGCCAGCCGCCGTTCGCGGACACCGAAACGATCACCGCGACCGCCGACGCGCCGCTGACGCTCGCCGATGCCCTGCTGACGCCGACCGCTGCGTCGACCAACAACTGGGGCGTCGACCGGGACTACGCGCTCGGCATGATTCAGACGTGGAACGCCACGCTCACCCGCAATCTCACGCAGGACTGGACGATCACGCCGGCTACACCGGCATCAAGGGCACGGACCTGGACGTCCTGCGCGCGCCGGCGCTCGATCCGGCGGCGTGCTGATTCCGGACGCGCAGCCATTCATCTGGGAATCGTCGGGCGGCCGCTCGATCATGAACGCCGGCAATTTCCAGATTCGGCGGCGGCTGGCTGATGGTTACAGCGGCGGCGCTGTCGCACACCGTCGCCGCGGCGATGGACGACGCGTCCACGCTCGGCGCGCGGCGGTCCAGTCGTCGCACAGAACGATCACGACCTGGCTGCCGAGTGGGCGCCGTCGAACTTCGATCGCCGCCAGCAGGTCTCCGCCAACCTCTACGTCGAGCTGCCGTGGGGCCGAATCGCCGCTGGCTGAACAACGGCGGATCGCTCGCCGGAGTGTTCGGCGAGTGGTCCGCGCAGCTCACGCTGACGCTGCAGTCGGGCACGCCGCTGACCGCCCGCCTGCTCGGCGCGGCCAGCGATCTGGTCCGCGGCGTCAACGGCTCACGCCGCGCGAACTACGACGGCGGGCCGGTTCAACTCACCGAATCCGACCGTCGACGAGTTCTTCAACGTCGCGGCGTTCTCGACGCCGGCGCCCGGCGAGTTCGGCACGTCGGCGCGCAACATGATCGTCGGCCCCGGGGCACGTCAGCTGAACGGCGCTGTTCCAGCGCGACGTGCGCCTCGGCGGCACGCGCGCCCTCACGCTGCAGCTCAACGCGCTCAACCTGCTCAACACGGTCCAGTGGGCGGCCGTGGACACGAACATCAACTCGCCGACCTTCGGCCACGTGCTGTCGGCGAAGCCGATGCGGACGATCACGATCGCCGCCAGACTGCGAATCTGAGATGCGGAGTCCAGGGCGTGTCTGCATGAAAGTCGCCAGACAACGCACTTCTGTTGTCGCGGCTCCGCGGATCGCGTGGTTCGTGGCTGATCCGTGGTCCCTGTGCAGACACGCGTTCGAGACGTGTCGCAGGACGATCTGGTTCGCGATCTGCAGCCTGGTGGGGAGCGCCGTGCTCGCCGGCTCACCGGGTCAGCAGCCGCCGGGGCCACCGGCTCTTCCGGAGCGGCGTCGATCTCATCCTCGTCGACGTCGTCGTGCGCGACAAGAGCGGCGCACTGGTCAGCGGGTCTCACCGCCGACGACTCTCGATCTCCTCGAAGACGGCGTCCGCCGGCCGATCGTGACGTTTGCGTTCGAGGAGATCACGCGACGGCGCGGCCCGTCGAGGATGGCGCGACGCTCGTCGCCGGATCGAGCGCCGGTGCGCCAGCGAACGGCGCCGCGCGTCGCCCCGCGGCTGGACGACACGCCGAAGCATCCGCTGACGTCCGAGGAAGTTGCGGACACCGGCTCCTCACGCTGCTCTTCGACACCAGCTCGATGGAGCCCGACGACGTGCAGAAGGCGGTGGACGGCGCCTCGAAATGGGTGGACGAGCAGATGACGCCGGCGGATCTCGTCGCCGTCGCGGTCATCAACTCGCGCTGCAGGTGCTGACCGACTTCACGAGCAGCAAGGAGCGGATGCGCTCGGTGCTGTCGGCCTTTGCGGCCAGCGACGGCACCGCGTTCGCGCCGGTTGACGCCAGCACCGCGGCGACCGACGACGCGCGGCACAGGCCGCGACCGACGATACGACGACGGCCGATCCAAGCGCGCAGGAGCTCGACACCTTCAACAACGACGTCCGGCTGCGCGCGCTGAAGACGCTGGCCGAGTCGCTCGCGCCGATTCAACAGAAGAAGGCGATCATCTATTTCAGCGCCGGCATGCAGCGCAGCGGCACCGACAATCAGGTCGAGCTGCGCGCCGCGGTCAACGCGGCGGTCCGCGCCAACGCCGCCATCTATCCGGTCGATGCGCGCGGCCTGCAGGCGGTCGTGCCCTCCGGCAGCGCGCGACAGCGGAAGCCGCGGCGGTCTCGCGGCGTTCTCGGGCAGCGCCGTTGCCGACCAGTTCACCGCCGCTCGCCGCGCAGCAGGAGACGCTGACGTCGCTGGCATCGGATACCGGCGGCACCGCGTTCACCGACAGCAACGACTTCGGTGAAGCGTTCGCGCGCGTCGAGCGCGACATCTCGTCCTATTACATCCTCGGGTTCGCCAGCGCGAACACGAACAAGGACGGCCGGTTCCGGCGGATCACGGTCCGCGTCAAGAACCGCGCGAACCTCAAAGTCGAGGCGCAAGGCGGGCTACTACGCCGACCGCGACTTCGCCCACACCGCGAAGACCGATCGCGAGACGCAGCTGCAGGAGCAGCTGACCGCGCCGATTCCGGCGACCGACGTGCCGATCTTCGTCACCGCCGGATGGTTCCGGATCGCCGCGGAGTCGTACTACGTGCCGATCTCTGGTCGCGTCCGGGCTCGGCGGTGCCGCCGTCGAGCGCCAGCGCGACGCTCGACGTCGCCGGATTCATCCGCGACGAACGCGGCGTGCCGGTCGGCCGGATTCGCGACACCATCACCGTGCCGCCGTCGCAGGCGGCGGGGCTCGAATCGCAAGCAGGTCCTCTATCGAACCGGCGTGACGCTGCCGCCCGGCCGCTTCTCGATCAAGGTCGTCGTCCGCGAGAATGCGGACGGGCAGATGGGCAGCTTCGAAGCGCCGATCGTCGTGCCCGAGCTCAAGCAGTCGTCGGTGAAGGTCAGCTCCCTGGTCCTGGGCACGCAGCTCCAGCAGGTCGCGGGCGGGAAGCACGCGAGCCCGCTCGTTCACGACGGCGTCGAGATCGTGCCGAACCTGACGCACATCGTCGGACGCGATCAGACGATCTACTTCTACTACGAGGTGTACGATCCCGCCTCAGGCAACGGCAGCCCGCAGCTGCAAACGAGTCTCGCCTTCTATCGCGGCAAGGTGAAGGTGTTCGAAACGCCGGTCGTCGAGCGCACGACGGTCGACGCGCCGGTTCGGCATGCGGCGGTGTTCCAGTTCGAAGTCCCGGGCGGCAGCTTCCGGCCGGGACTCTACACGTGCCAGGTGAACATCATCGACGTGTCGGCGGCGCGGTTCGCCTTTCCGCGCCTCGAGATGTACGTCCGGTAGTGCTCAACCGAACAGGCGTCGTCGCGCGTGCGCCCGCACAACGGCCTTCACAATGTCCTGAGAAACGCGATCAGCGCCCGCTTGTCGTCAGCCGAGAGCTTCAGCCCGAACTCGTGCAATACCCATAAACGCCGGCGACGTCCAAACCGAACGTCAGAAGTGTGGGCGTGGAATCGCCCTGCACTCGGAGTCGCGCGTGGCCGACTCTGAGCAGATTAGTGACGTTCCGAGTGGGACGGGGCGCGAACAATCGCGATCGTTACGCTGCAGGGCGAACCGACTTTCTTTCTTCAACACCAGTTCGCCGCAAGACCGATTCGACAACGGCTGACTCCCAGCAAGAAATCCGACGATTCACCTGTCCCAGTTTCTGGACGCTGCAAGGAATTCCGGCTGGATCGTTCTCCGCTTAGTGGAGCGTATCAACAGAAGGTGAAGGGTTGACACACCGCCAGAGGAGCTCGATCGATGGCCGATCCGCGCTTGTATCAAATTGGAACGCTCGCCTCCCTGCTCGTCTACGGGATCGTCTGGCTCGATTTCGACATCACGATCGCGCGGGCGCTGGTCCTGCTCGCGACCGTGCTCGTCACGCAGGCCGTCTGCGATCGGCTGAGCGCGCAGCCCGCCACCAACGTCCGGAGCGCCCTGATTTCTGGGCTGTCGCTCTGCCTGCTGCTGCGGACGAACCGCATCGAGCTGGCGATTCTCGCCGCGATCGTCACGATCGCCGCCAAGTTCGCGGTCCGCATCCGCGGCAAGCATCTGTTCAATCCCACCAACGGCGGCATCGTCGCGATGCTGCTCCTGTCCGATCAGGTCTGGGTGTCGCCCGGGCAGTGGGGATCCTTCGCGTTCTTCGCGTTCCTGCTCGCGTCGCTCGGCGCGGTCGTCGTCAACCGCGCGGCGCGCAGCGACGTGACCTATGCGTTCATCGCGTGCTACGGCGCGCTGATCGTCGGACGGTCGCTGTATCTCGGCGAGCCGATGACGATTCCGCTGCATCGCCTCGAGAGCGGGCGCTGCTGCTGTTCACGTTTTTCATGATTTCCGATCCGAAGACGACGCCCGATTCGCGCGCGGGACGCGTGCTGTTCGCGGCGCTCGTCGCCTGTGTCGGCGGCTAGTACATCGCAGTTCCGCCTGTTCAGAACCAACGGGCTGCTGTGGTCGCTGGCGGCGTGCTCGCTGGCGGTGCCGCTGATCGATCGGGTGTTGCCGGGCGCCCGCACGCCTGGGCGTCTCGAAACGGTGTTGATACAAAGCCGCTGCGGACAGCGGCGTGAAAAGGAGCAGGAACATGAGACGGGTCGTATTCGGATTCGCGTGTGCCGCGATGATCGCCTGGTCGACGCCGGGCGTCCTGGGATTCTGCGGCTTCTATGTCGGCAAGGCCGACACGAAGCTGTTCAACAAAGCCTCGCAGGTCGTGCTCGTCCGCGACGGCAACCGGACGGTGATGACGATGGCGAACGACTTTCAGGGCGATCTGAAGGAGTTCGCCGTGGTGATCCCAGTGCCGACCTTTCTCCGGCGCGAGCAGATTCACGTCGGCGAGAAAGCGCTCGTCGATCACCTCGACGCGTACTCGGCGCCGCGGCTCGTCGAGTATTTCGACGAGGACCCGTGCACGCGATATTTGCCGGCGGAGTCGTCGATCTTCGGCGCGAGGGCCGACGGCGTGATGTCCGCGAGGGAGCGCGACAGGCGGCGCGCGCCCTGGGGGTGACCATCGAGGCGCAGTACACGGTTGGCGAGCATGACATCGTCATCCTCTCGGCGCAACAGAGCAACGGCCTCGAAACCTGGCTGACCGAGAACGGATATCGCATCCCGGCAGGCGCGTCGGCCGTGCTCGCCAGCTATCTGAAGCAGAACATGCGGTTCTTCGTCGCGAAGGTGAACGTGACGGAGCACGCGGCGCTCGGCTTCTCGTACCTGCGGCCGCTGCAGATCGCGCACGAGTCGCCGAAGTTCATGCTGCCCATCCGCCTCGGCATGGCGAACGCGAACGGCGCGCAGGAACTGTTCGTCTACGCGCTGACGCGCAACGGGCCGCGTCGAGACCACCAACTACCGGACCGCGCGGCTGCCGTCAGACATGGAGCTTCCGGTAACCTGAAAGACAAGGGCGAGTTCGGCCGCTTCTACCGCGCGATGTTCGCCCGGCAGGTGGAGAACGAAGGAGGCCGCGTGCTGTTTCTCGGCACGCGTGGGACATGCGCTGGTGCGATCCGTGCGCGGCCAATCCGCTCGCGACCGACGAACTGCGCAACCTTGGCGTCTTCTGGGCCGACGGGGGAGCCAGCCACAGGATGTCTTCCTCACGCGGCTCCACGTGCGCTACGACAACGCGCACTTCCCCGAGGATCTCGTCTTTCAGGAAACGGCCGACCGTTCGAACTTCCAGGGACGCTACGTGCTGCGGCATCCGTGGACGGGGAAGGCCTCGTGCAGTGGAGCGACGACGTATGTGCGAAGCCTCGCGCAGCGGCACAGTGAGGAAGCGGTGCGGCTCGCCTCGCTCACCGGATGGAACGTTTCCGACATCCGCAAGCGTATGGGCATCGCGCAGGATGGATCCGTAGCGCCGGCGGCCTGGTGGGAGCGGCTGTGGACGCCCGGGACCATGCGCTTCTAGTGGTGAGCTCCGGAATCGACAAGCGGACTCCGGCCGAGGCGCGGTGCGCTGTGGAGCGCCTTAGCCGCCGCGCTTCTTCGGCGTGACCTTCCACATGTCGAGGAACTCGCTGATCCTCGTGGCCCGACTGTCCGGATCCGCCACGGCGACGTAGCCGTCGGGTCGCACGAGATAGACGCTATCGCGTCGCAGGCCGGCACGACCCGCACTCCGCGTGCCACGGCCACACGTGCAGCGACAGCGCGCGCTCGTTGCAGACCGCCTCGATCTCGCGAGCGGCTTCGCCGTATACATGGACCTGCCAATCAAGCGACGTCAGAGGCGCATAGTTGTCGGCCCCGCCGGAAAGCTCCTCGACCCACGGCAACCGGTCACCGCCTGTAGCGTTGCCTGCGCGTCCCGCGCTCAGACGACTGTTCCGGTAGGCCACGCCCGTCTGCGAGATCGTGCGAAACATGAAGCGGCGGGTGGCCGCGAATCTGAAAATCATCGGCACCACGAGTGGCACAACGTTCAACCGAAGGCGTCTGGCGATCGTTCCACTGCTCGTCACACCCGTGAACGCCTGGTCCGTCGTCGCGACCAGGCGCCGCGCAAACGCGATACGTTCAGGTTCGTAGCTCTCCAGAAGCGAGGCGTCTGCGCGCTCCTGCAGAACGGCCGCCAGCTTCCAGGCCAGGTTGGCCGCGTCACCGATGCCAGTGTTCATGCCCTGTCCACCCACGGGACTGTGGATATGAGCGGCGTCTCCGAGCAGGAACGCGCGGCCTTTCGCGAACCGATCGGCGACACGATGATGCACGCTGGTAGGTCGAGAACCAGTGCACGCGCTCGACCTCGATGTGCATCCACTCGATGACGCGCGCAGCTCACGTCGTCCCAGGAGAGGTTCTCGCGGTGGATGTTCGGCGTCGGCGCGCACCGTACCGATCGAGGCGCGCCCGCCCGTCTTCCTTCAACGGAAAGACGGCAAGAAAATCGCTCGTGTCGAGCGCGGCGTGGAGTTCGCCGTTCATCGCCGGTGCCGCGCGCAGCGACGTCCGCGACGTAGAACAGATGCTCATACGTGCCGCCTGGAAATCCAATCGCGAGCGCTTGTCGCACGGCGGAATGCGCGCCGTCGCAGCCCGCGATGAACGCCGCCTCACACGCGTCGGTTCGCGCCATCCGGCCCGCTCAATCGTGCGTGCACCCGACCCGCGACCTCCTCGAACGCCACCAACTCGGTCGCGCGCTCGACTTCGACGCCGGCTTCGCCCAGGCGATCGATCAGCAGCCGTTCGTGCTCGTCCTGCGGAAAAATCAGCGCGTAGGGAAACGGACTGATGCCGGCGCCTATATCCCCGAGCACCGCGTGTGCGACGTGTTTGCCGGCCGCCCAGAGATTGACGGCACCCATTGGCCGTCCAGCGGCGACGACCGCGTCAGCGATGCCGATCTGGCGGTACAGCTCGAGCGTGCGTGCCTGCACAGCAAGCGCGCGTGACGTCGTTCCCGGCTGCTCGGTCTTGTCCACGATCCGCACGCGCACGCCCAGCAATGTCAGCCACAGTCCCAACACAAGGCCCGTCGGTCCTGCTCCGACAATGAGGACGTCGACGTTCGAGCTTGACGCTGCGTTCATCGCTTGTTCCCTGCGCACTGATTACTGGCGCTCGAGCACAAGGTCACCGACACGGATGCGTCCTTGATCACGTCGACCGGCTTGATCAACGAATCCGCGGAGGCGCGTGAACCCTGCCGGCAGTTTCACTTCGACTCGCCGTGGACCAGCCGGAATGTAGGAGATCTCCGCAGCGCCGTTACGGTTCGTCCGTTGGCCGATACTGTAGGTGGTCCCGACGCTGTTCGGGATGTCGTGCATCCTGCACCTCGACGTCCTCGACCGGACTGCCACCCGCGTCCCGAACGTTGACGACGATCGTCCCGGGATCTTTCGGGACGGGCAAACCCGCCTCGGAGCCAAGCAGGCTCGAGCATCCGGCCGACAACAACGCAATCCCAAGCACGACGTGACGATGAACGGCGGGCATGATCATCCCCACCCCCTTCATGGCCGGAATGCGATAAACCAGCCGGCACCGGCTCGCCGAGACCGCCACGCGAGAGTACCGCGACCCTGCGGCAATTCGTGGCGCGCTCGCCGAGCTTCGCCCGACAGTTCGACGCGGGCCCATCACCGCTGAAGAATTCGATGCGCGCGCGAGGAGCGACTCCTGGATCGGCTGTCAGACTTCGGCGGCACGCTGTTGTCGTCGCTTGAATTGCACGAGCGTCGCGTGCAGGCTTTCGGCGGCCAGGCCGTGCAGCAAGAGCCGGTAGCCGGCTTGCAAGGTGGACATCGGGACCAGCGGGTGTTTGTTGTTGACCAGGCTCACATAGGACGGATCGCCGATCAGTCTGGATGTGTAGATCGCCACGGTCTCGTCCAACTGAAGCGAGTTACAGGCACGCCAGAAATCGCTGTCGGTGAGAAACAGCTGATACAGCGGCGTGTAGATCTCGATCGCCGTCTCGAGGTCGAGCACGTTCAGCCTTCGAGCCGGAAGGCTGTCGGCGTCGATCTCGAACGGCCCGTCGGTGATGCAGTCGAAGTTGAGGCGATCCTGCTTCGCCAGAGCGATGCCTTTGGCCTTCATCTCCCGATTCAGCCGGATCAGGAAGTTGTAGATGTTCAGGTCGTGCTTCAGGAAGACGTCGTCGATCAATCCCTGCAGGTTGCGGGCCGCAGCGGACTGAGCGGAATCGATATCCCCGGCACGTTGGTGGCGACGAACTGCAGGATCTCGGAACCGATATGAAAGTGCCGCAGGATCAGGTAGTTCGCGTCCGGGCGGACGAACGTGCGCAATCCCCAGTAAATCGTCCGGTGCAGGATCCTTCGACGATGTGAACCGGTTGGGGATGAAGATCTTCAGGACCTGGATGAAGCATCATCGAGAGCTTCGCGGTCGGCCTGATCAAGCGGCAGCAGGAACTGACGCGACTTCGATCCGGCATTGGCCAGCAGCGCCGCCTTGACTTCGTCGCTGAGCGGCAGGCTCATGTCGAGATAGAGCGCCAGCCACGGATTCGGATCGTTCGGGTCGTACGGCGCCTTTTCGTAGAGCTCGGACCTGCATGTTTGATCGTCGCTCCCGGTGCGGATTCTCGGTCAAAACGTCCTGGTTTCCGGGCACGCGCACCTGCGTCGGCGAGACCAACTGCCGCGAAGGACTCGGATGACTTCCCACGTCCAATCGAACTGTCCGGGCAGCAGGCCGTGCCTTGCGCTGTATGGAAAACGATGATGATTCGCGTGCCAGCCTTCGCCCAGCACCAGTATGCCCATCCACGCGACTGTTTCGTGATTCGTCGCGCTGCGTTCTCCAGCTTGCGTCCGAACACGTGCGCGACGCTGTCGATCGCATCGCCAAGATTGTAGAGCGCGACCAGCGTGAGCCAGGCTCCCGCGACACCAGCCCAGCCCCACCATCGATACGCGAGCCCGAGCGGAATCGCCGCGTGCAGAGTGCATGGCAACCGCATAGCGGCCACGGGCGGCTGATGAACCGGCACCAGCGGTCGGCGGAGACATCCCCCGCCAGCGCGTTGTGCTCTTGATTCGTGCGAGGACGCATCCACGCGTCCGCCAGCATCCGGGCCGGTCCGCCGAGGCGCGTACGCGACGCACAGCGCTCGGATTCGTCGATCGAAGGTACCAGCCCACATGCGCGCAGGAATCCGCGGTGAAGAGGCGAATGCGGATCGAGCGGCGGTGTCCGCCGTGGCGTGATGAAGCGATGATTACCGGCCCATTGCACCGGTGTTCCGGCAGGCAATCCGACCGTCACCAGCGTCGCGCTCCAGCCATGGCGACAGCCGGAGTGCACGGTGCGACAGCACGCGGTGGTACGCCGAGATTGACGCCCAGACCGGCGAGCACGGCAGTACGTCAGCGCGAACGCTGCGAATGACCGTCATCAGCAGTTGCCGATCTCTTCGAGCTGGAGGCGTACAACCGAGCCGTCACCTTCGCGCAGCGGACGATGCCGGCGACCACATCGTCGGTGAGGATCCCGGCGGCAATCGCCTGGTCCAGGCGCCGAAAGTGCTGCACGTCGCTCTCCGAGTGATACAGAAAGAAAGAGACCGCGCGCGTCCGGCAGCGCGAGTTGCTCCTGGATCCGCTCGCCCCACTGACGCGCGATCCGCTGGCCGAGACCTTCCACGATGAACATCGCACCGACGAGATCGAACGGATTCTCCTGGCTGGCGCGGTGAAGCACGTATGACGACAACGCCTCGCTGCCGATGTTCTTCCGCCCGGCCCGAATCTCGTCGAGACTGCCGCCGACGGCCGCATAGTTGCGCTCCAGCATCTCGAAATCCCTGTGCTCGTCGCTGGTGTGCGCGATGAATGCGGCGCGGATTGGAAAGTAGCTCGGGGGTGATGCTCGACGCCGCGCGCGCGATCCACCGCGATCCGTCGATCGACCTGCTGGCGGAGGTTGAACAACAGCGCGCGGTAGTCCTCGAGCGTGAATCGGCCTTCGTACATCCTCGCGACGATCGGGACGCTGCCGCAGCCGGTCCTCGAAATCGAACCAGACCTGCGGCCAGCTGCCGCACCAGCTTCTGCGCCAGTGGATTGCCCGGCGTTCGAGCGCCGGCGGCTCCGTTCGCGTCAGCGAGCGGTCGTCGGATCGGCGTTCTCGCTTTCCGAGCGCCCTCGACGACGGTCAGCAACATGTAGCCGAACAGAAACCGTCCGCTCTCCGGGACGATGCAGAAGATCTTCTGCCCGGGTTCGAGCCGGCCCGAATACAGCAACTCCTCGAGCAGCACGAAGATCGAGGCGGACCCGACGTTGCCCTTCGAACGTAGATTGGTGAACCACCGGTCTCGCGGAGTCTCGAATCCACTCCTGCAGGCTAGCTCGTACGCCTGATCGAGGAACACCTGCGAGGAGTAGTGCACGACGAGCCAGTCGAGCTCGACCGGGATTCAGTCTGCCGCGCTCGACCAGGTCAACCGCCCCCTGCACGCAGTAGCGGATGACGTCGCCGAGCATCCGGACGTCCTGCCGGAGATTGATCAGCGCCGGCGTCGGCGGCCGCGTGATAGCTCGGATAGTCGAGCCACGACGGCATTCGGCCGCCGTTCTTGGCCGGGCCGACGTACATGCACGGCTCGAAGCGGCTCGCCCAGGACTTGAGGCTCAATCCATTCGACAGCGAAGCCGAGCCCCTGCCATGTCCGGGGCCTGTCGCAGCACCGCCGCGCCCGACACCGTCCGAGAGCATCCAGCGCAGAAACTCCACGTCGAATCCCAGAGATCCGTACCTGACCGCTCGCTGCGCTTCGAACCGGCTCGCCTTGAACAGGCGGCTCGCGAACTCGCTCGCGCACGCCACGGCGGTCTGCTTGCCGCTCGCGACATGGAGCGATGGCTGTCTTCAAGCGCCATCACGCCGCTCGCGCACACGCCGTGCAGCGTCGCGATTTCGCATGGTGGCGACCCGATCTCCGCGTGGACCATGCTGGCGAAGCCGGGCAACGGATGATCGGGCTGGGCTGTCGCGGCGCGCCAGGAAAATCGACGTCTGCCGGCTGCAGGCCGGCTTCGCTCGACGGCGCACTTCACCGCGCTCGCAGCCATTTCGGCGTTCGAGAACAGACCGTCTGCTGCCGCTTGTCGATCGCGTAGTAGCGCGTCTCGATTCCGTTCTGATTGAGAATCCGGGCTCGGGCTCGTGACGCCTTCCCGTTGATCTCTCCCAGGTACTCTTCCATCGACGCGTTGTCGATGGGCTCCCGGGAGAAACTTGCCGAGGCCGTGATGTAGCTGCTCGTGGGTGGGGTTGTTGGCTGGTTTGAGCCTCTACGCTTATCGGCGGCATCGACCAGCGGCTTCACACGGCTGCTCGCAAATCCGGCGACGCTAAGAAGCACTCCAGCCGAGCTCTGAACGACGATCTCCTTCTCCTCCGCTGATGCGAGAACGACGAGAAGGTCGGCTCAGCGGTCAGGCGGACGATCGCGTGGCCCACATTTCGAGCTGTTGTCCACGCAGCTTTGCGCGCGTATGTGTCTGGCGCTGCGTGCGCATCGCCTCACGTCTCGATCGTGCGGGTGACCGACGCCGTCCGTGCCCGGCACCGTTGGGAAACTTCTGCGCAACGGAGCAGCCTGTTTGAAACTGCTCGCGAGTTCCCGCGCCAGCGCGGTTTGGTAGACAAAACTCGCGAAGATCTCTTAGAGCATCTGCCGGCGCAGCACTGGAACGACCGAAGATCGGTTAATGCGTGATCTCTCTTCGACGGACTCTCTCCACAATTCATGCCTGGTCGGAAAGGAGTAATGCTGATGAGTAGTGCTCGTGTGGCCGGTGCGGTCTCGGTTGTCCTCACCCTGGCTTGTTTCGTTCCTGCGGCCAGTGCCCAGGCGACCCGCACCTGGGTCTCCGGCGTTGGCGACGCACGCCAACCCCGTGCAGTCGCACGGCGCCGTGCAAGACCTTCGCGGGCGCCATTTCCAAGACGGCTACTTTAGGGGAAATCGACGCGCTCGATCCGGCGGCTGTCGAGGCGTGACCATCACCAAGTCGATCACGATCGACGGTTCCACCTGGATCTCGCCGGGCGTGCTCGTTTCCGGCACCAATCGAAGACATCGTCGTGAACGCCCCGCCTTCGAGCGTGGTGATCCTGCGCAACCTCGATCTCAACGGCGTCGGCACCGGGACCAACGGGATCCTCGATCAGCGGGGCCGGCGATGTTCGCATCGAGAACTGCAAGATCTACGGCTTCGCGCAGGGCGTCTTCGACAACCGAGCGTTCGGTCACCTCGCCATCAAGGACACCGTCGTCAGCGACAACCGGCAGACGGGAGTGATCGTTTTTGCGGGGCTGGCAGCACCGTGGACGCGAGTCTCGACGGCGTGCATATGCACGGAACGCCAACGGCGGCTTCGCGATCACCAACGGGGCATCAGCCGTCGTCTCGAACTCGCTCGGCGACGTCGAATGCGCTACGGCTTCTACGCGGACAGCGGTGCCGTCATCGAGCTCCACCACAGCGTTCGCGTACGCCAATTCCGGCACCGGAATCAATGCCCAGACAGGCGGGAGCATTCGTCTGTCCGACTCGACGGTCACCAACAACGGGACGGGGCTGAGCATGATGGGAGGAACGATTCTCTCCTATGGCTCGAACCGGATCTTTGGCAATGCCGCCGGCAACGGACCGCCGTCCAGCACGATCCCCATGCAATGAAGCCGCGCCTGGCTCTGTGCGACCGATGGCGAAGAATGGTCCAGAGCCAGGCCCTTGCCTCTGTTTGAAAAGGCGTCCAACCTCCATCAGTGAAAACGCGTGAAATAGCGATTCATCGCGCCAGTTGGCCCCCAGCCCGGTCGTCAGCAGCAGCGGCGTCGCCTCCGAGGTCCTCGACGCGCGACAGGTCGCCGACGCACTGCGCGCGATCGGATGCAACTTCGATCCCGCGAAAAGCGAATCGACTTCGTCCGCACGATCGACTGCCGCGATGAACAACGTGGTCGGCCGCTGGGGGAGACTACGCCGCAGGCGCACCGCAACCTGCTCCGACAGATCGACGTCCGGCGTCCCGCCGGAGATACCGGATCGTCACAGGAAGATCGATCGGGCCGCACAGATCGTCACGCGAATCTGACCGCCACGAACCGCGACACGATCCACGGGAGACCCAACTGGCAGCGGCGCGAGCCATTCGTCGGATGGAGATGAGCGCCCGGATCCCGACTGGGTCCGGCGCTGAACGGCGTGCACGGGTGTCCGCGCGCGCGCCTTCGTAGCTGTTGAAGAGGCGCGTGACGCTTCGCTGCTGATAGGCGCGCGACGCGCCGATGGCGGCGCACGAGACAGTGACAATCGCGACGGCAGACAGCGCCGCGAGCGTGATTTGCCGAGGCGTCCGGATACCGAATCGCGCTCCGGCTGCGAATAACCGCCTGGACGAGCACACCGAATGCGAGCCACGGCACGAACTGCAGGTAATAGAAGTGCCGCTCGTGGAATTGAAGCGCCGATGCTCCGGCAAACCCGACCATCACGACGACGGCCAGCCATGCGGCGCGGAGATGAACCAGACTGATGACGAGCGTCGCGGCCACGACCGCGAGAAACGCGACCGGCGCAAGACGCGACAGGACGATGGCGCGCACGCGATAGATCAGGTCGGCGAACCGCGAGTTTACGGGCGGCGGGCACAGCGATGAGTCGAGGAAGTATTTGGGGACTGTTCGAACGGCTGCGGCGACGCGGGTGATGACGTCAGCGGGAAATACGCGGGCGAGATGCGTCAAATACTCGCTCGCGGCATCTTCATATTCAGCCGAGCCAAGCGCAACACCGTCGCGGCGATGCTGAACGCGGATCACGTAAGAATTGACGACCGAAAAGGCAGACGTGTCGTTGCGTACTGACCGACGAACTCGTAGACGGACGGTTCGATCCGGAGCGGTGCATCGAACGCAGGCGCGAGCCCCAGAAGAATCACGTGACCGGCGTTTCCTCCCTCGCTACGGCTACGGAGAACCGGAAAGGCCGCGACGACGAACGTCGCCAGGAACACCCCGGATCGCGGCGATCCGCACGCCGCCGGGAATACCAGCCGGCACCAGGAAGGCGAGCATCACCACCACCGGCGGCACGGCGATCGCCGGCATCGGTCCGGAATCCGAGACCGACGCCGACGACCGCGCCCGCGAGCGCCGACAGCGCGATGATGCGGCGACGATCAGCCGGTCCCATGACGGTCGCCATCATGATCGCGATGACGGCAAGCAGGAACGGTCCCTTGAGTAGTCCCGCAGCTGCGGCACGAGCATGATGTTCGGAGTGGACATCAGCGCGGCAACCGACGCGCCCAGTGCCAGGATGCGGGACAACGCCAATCGCAGCAGGACGTAGGTCAGCGCGGCGACTGCGCCAAACATCAGACCGGGCAGGATCGCCAGCCTGGCCCATGAAACGCCTGTGACGCGCCATACGGCCGCGACAAGACGCTGCAGGGCATCGTGTCGCCCCTTGAAGCGAGTTCAGCGGAAATGTCCGCGTCGACGCGGGCAATTCACCGCACTCGAACGAGTCGGTTTGCTCTGCAAGGAATGCGGCGAGCGTGAGGGACGCTCGCGATGTCGGGCTCCCGAAACTCGCGCCCGCAGGCGACCATCACGGCGGGGCCGAAGGACGACTGGTAAAACGCCTGAACGACGCCGTTCGCTCGCAAGGCGGGCACGGCGCGAAATCCGAGCCACGTCGCTGTCGTGAAGATGACGAAGACGATGGCGATCTCGATGACCACTATCCCTGGTCTCGACGGTTGACGATGTCGACCGGGACGAGAGCGGCCGAATCAATTCGCGAGAACCCGCCACAGCCGACTACTCGGCATACACCTCGACGAGCGCGTGCGTGACGCAACTGCGATGACGGTCTCGATCTGCTCATCGGCCATCCCCGCCCACAGCGGCAGGCGCAGCAGCCGATCGGCGGTCCGGTCCGTCACCGGCAACGGTGCGGGAGTCCGTCCGAACGTGCGGCCGGCCCGGGGAAGAATGCAGCGGCACGTAGTGGAACACGGCATTGACGTCCTGTTCGCGCAGGAACGATTGCACCGCCGACCGGCAAAACGCATCCGGGAACAACAGGTAGTACAGATGTCCGTTGTGACTGCAGTCTTCCGGAACCACCGGGCGGCGGACGATGCCTTTCCGTTCCCAGGACCTCGAATGCTTCGTGGTAACGCTGCCATACCCGAGGCGTCCGGTTGTGATCACGTCGATCGCTTCCAACTGCGCGAGCAGCACCGCGGCGCTGATCTCGCTCGGCAGCACGACGACCCGATGTCGACCCACGTACTACTGTCGACCTCGCCACGATGGAACTGAGTTCGATTGGTGCCTTTTTCCCAGATCAGTCTCGGACCGAAGCGCCCATCGCGCATCGTTGACGATGAGCGCCCCGCCTTCGCCGGAAATGATGTTCTTGGTCTCGTGAAAACTCAGTGCCGCGAGATCGCCCAGACTCCCGAGCGGGCGGCCACGGTAGGTCGAACGCAGCCCCTGCGCGGCATCCTCGATCACGATGAGTCCGTGGCGGCGCGCGATGTCCAGAATCGGGCTCCATGTCGGCAGGCCACGCCGGCATAGTGCACGACCGCGATCGCCCTCGTGCGCGGCGTAATAGCAGCCTCGATCAGCGACTCATCGAGGTTGCAGCGTATCCTCGCGGATGTCGACGAACACCGGTGTCGCTCCGCGCAGCACGACCGCATTCGCGGTTGAGACAAACGTGAACGACGGCATGATCACTTCGTCGCCGGGGCCAACCCTCGGCGAGAATCGCCGCCATTTCCAGCGCCGCCAGTGCACGAGTGCGTCAGGAGCACTTTCTCGACATTGAGACACTGGCGCAACCGCGCGCGGGCACTTCGCGGTGAACGGTCCGTTTCCGGCGAGGTGCCGGCTGACGACCGCCTGGCGGATGTAATCCAGCCTCGCGCTCGCCGATGAGAGGCACGTTGAATGGAATGTGAGACATGGTCAGTGGCCTGTCCGCGTCTCACAAACCTGCACAGCGCACGAAACCACGAAACTGCGGTGGTTTCCGTGTGTCCGTTATCGGCATTCGTGAGATGACCTCTAGTGTTTCGGGCGCCGCGCGATGACCATCAGCGACGTTCCGATGGGCATGGAAACCCCGCTCGAATCATCAACCGCTCGACGTCGAGCGCGTTCTCCAACACGGCGTTGGTAAACGCGCCGATCCTCGAGTTCAGCGGTCGGATCAAAATCCGTCCGTCAACTCTTTCTTCTGTGCCCGCGAGATCAGCATGAGTGGAAGCAGAATCGTCACAAACGACGTCACGCGCTCGACGACGAACCCGGCTTGTTTGATCACGTCGACCAACTCACGTCGCTCGTAACGGCGCCGGTGGTGGCTGTAGTAGTCGACCGCGCTCCGCAGCCAGCGGTGCTGTGGAACGGTTACGATAACACCGCCGCCGGGCACGACCGAGCGAAAGAACTCCGCGCCACGGCCGCGTCGTCGTCGATGTGCTCCAGGACGCTCGCAGCTCGTGACCACGTCGAATTCGCGATCGGAATGGAAGCTTCCGCGCGTCGATCTGATACAGGTCGACCCTGGAAGCCTGGGCGAGCCAGCTGGAGCGCCGTGTCGAGCAGTTCGCCGCCGGCAGCAGGCGACGGACGGAAATCGCCTGCGAACAGCCCTGAGGATCGATCCGCGACCGCAGCCGACGTCGATCAACGATGTCGTGGTCGGAAAATGCCGTTCCAGCGCCCACAACGACGAGCTTCGCCCGCGATCGGAACCAGAAGTGTGAATCCTCGGCCTCCAGCAGCCCTCGTGAGTGTAGACCGCATCCGGGCCGTCGCCCTCACCGAGCGCTCGAGCAAAATAGACGATACCTTCACGGTGTTCGGGACGGAGTCCGCAGCTCGGGCAGTTCCATCTCCGGGACCGAATGAGTCGCCTCGCAGAACGGGCAGATTCTCATCGCGCTGAAGCCGAAGGCGCGCGCGACGTTCAGCGCAAGTCCGCAGCCGCTCTTCCCGTAGTCATTACCGTTGTAAGCCATGAGCAGCTGACCGCGTTGCGCGAACACGAACGGATATTCGATCATTTGCGAATCCCACCCGCTGTCGGACGCGGCGATTCCGGCCTCTCTCGTCCATCCGGGTCCAGACGACGCCGTCGGTCGATTCTGGCGTAGCCGAGTCGATACTGGACGCCGCGCCATGAATACCACATCCGGATAGAGGCCGCCGTCGCGCAGCACGCAAGGCCGCGCGATCGCGTATTTCGTCCGGATGCTCGAAGTCGATACAGACGGTTCCTCTTCGATCCCAAACTGATGCCATCGTGCGACTCGGCGTAGCGAATATGATAATAATGTCGCGGCTCACCGTTGCACACTTGCCATTTCGCCGCCGACACGCAACCCATGCGCCAGCGGCCCCGCCTCGACGATGACGTACGGAGACGCGGTGAGGAACGGATCGACGTCGTTGCGGTCGAGCAGCGGCGCGCGGGAAAACGTGTGAAAGAGCGCCCGCCATCGTCGCTGACCGCCACGCCGGCGAACAGGTAGAACGGCACCGTCACACCGCGGGTCCATCCCGTGTGCAGTACAGCCACTTCGCGCCCCTCGTGCGTGACGATGCACGACGAGGTGACGCCGCTGTCGTCAAACGAACCGAGCTCCCCACGCCGAGCACTGGACTGGGCCGACCACGTCGCGGCCGCCGCGGGTCGATCGACGTCGCAGTCGCAGTAGCCGATCTGGGCGCGTCCGTGCGTCGCGCGCGCTCACGCACACGCGGACGCTGCTGTCGGCAATCGGTTCGACGATCGGCAGCGCCGCGTGGCTCCTGGCCCATGTCGATCCTGCAGGCTCGCCGATCAGAGCCCCCGTTTTTCCCATTGCCACGCACCGTGCGTCGTAGCAGGCCATCTGCGAGTCCGGTCCGGCTCGCGTCACAGGTCGACAGCGTCGCTGGTTTTCTCGAACAAATCGGCGCGCGGCCCGAGGTAGACGCCCTTCGGCTGGGTATCTTTCATGATCGCGGCACCGGCGCCGACGAGCGTCTCGGCCGCCAGGACGATCGAGTTTCGCAAGGTCGCGTTGACGCCGAGGAAGCAGCATGGACCCGATCCTCACGTTTCCGGAAATGACGACGTGCGACGTCACGAAGCAGTGGTCCTCGATGACCGAGTCGTGCCCGATATGGTTACCGCTCCACAAGGTGACGTTGTTGCCGATCCGGACGAAGGGCTGAACCGTGTTGTCCTCGAGGATGAAGCAGTTGTCGCCCACTGCCTCGTCGGTCAGGATAGCCGCAGCGGCTGCTCACATAGCTCACGAGCGTGTATCCGAGCTCTTTCGCACGAAAGCTACTTCGCGGCGCGCACATGATTCATCCGCGCGATAGCTGAGCGCCACGAACATGCTGAACTGCGACGGAGGATAGCGATCGGTCAGCGTGTCGAAGTCCACGAGCGGCAGGCCGCAAAACGCGTCGTCTTTGCGAAATTCCTTGTCGACGGTGAAGGCCACAACGGCGGTGCGGCGAGTCGCGCCTCGAAATACCGATGGGCGAGGCGCGCGATGTCGCTGGCGCCGAAAATGATCAGATCGGCCATTCGTTCTTACCGCCTGACGAGCATGGTGAATTCGAACAGTGGGTAGTCGTGCAGCAGGGCGACACGAGGAGAGAAACGGGTCCGGCAATATTCGGAACAGACGCAGCGGATCGGCGTAAGCACAGATCCCTTTCGCTTCCTTGCTGGATCGGCATAAGCGCTCAGGACATTGAACGCAAACCCTGACTCGCTCAAACCAGACAGTGTCTGCAGCGTCTCGAGCACGTAGTCGGTCCACGCGTCCTCGGGCGTAGTCGAGCTTCACGTTGAAAATGCCGCTGGCGACCAGTATACGTTGCGGCGCACAGCCGCGAACGGTCCGCGGTGAACTCCCGGCCCGGCCGCTGTCCGTGGATGCGGGAAGCCGCCTCGATCATCTTCGGCGATACGTCGAAGCCGCAATACGTCCAGTCCGGGTGATGAGCGCCGACGTAATCTGCGAGAGCGCCATATCCGCAGCCGAAATCGTTCAGCGTTCCGGGGCCCTCCTCCGGCACGACAATTCGCAGCAACTGCCGGAAGCGCAGCAACTGCGTACGCTTCGGAGTTCCAGTCGACGCCAGCCGGAGTGGCGCCGTGAGCGCTCAACTTGCCTCGTGCTACTCGGCGACGTGCCTGAGAAGAGTCTCGGATGACATCAGCAGATCGCGATCGATCCCCGACCGCCTCGATAGAGCCTTTGATCGGACGGCCGATATTACTCGTCGAGACTGGTTGGGACGCGCGTACCAGCCGAGAAGCTGTTGTGTGCGCGGCGGCAGACGCGTCACGGCCTCGTCGCCCAGCGCGCGCACGTAGTCGATCTGCTGTTTGAAGAACGAACGCGTGAACTGGTGGTTGATGGCGAGGGCGATCCCGGCCCGACACGTTTCGGCCGGCCGCATGCCAAAGCGTCGAATCGAAGACAATCATCGAACCCGCCGGACACGACAGGCAGACTCTGTTTGCATCCTGGACGTCGGCCGAGGGCAGTGACTCTCAGTCTGATGCGTGCCCGAATCACCCATGTCGCCCCGTTCGTCTCGGTGAATTCGTCGATGGCGAAAAATGTTGATGGATGCGAGGTAGCCACCGAGGACCCGCGAGGAAATCCTGATGGTAGCTCGATTGAAAACGACCGCGCGCCTGAACGTCCTGGACTGATGGCAGGATGAACCCGTTCTGCAGATGAAGAATCGCCGTCGACGACACGGTGCCGTCGACGACGGCAACCACCTCCGGCAGGGCAAGGAATTCGAAGAAATGCGCGTCGTAGCGCATCATCAATCTCAGGATGCCCCAGCTCACCCGCGCGCGCCAGCCGTTCGTCGCCGATATCCCGGACAACGTCCTTCTGACAGCGCGACATCGCATCGCGGTACGCGTCAGGAATGGTTCACTGAGGACACGCTCGACCACGGCGTAGCCGACCAGAGCGCACGCTCTCAGAGCACGCGCCGAGCCGCTCGTCTGCCGTGACGCGGTGTCCAACGTCAGTCGACGACTGTGAATCGAGTGGGGTCATTCGCACCTCGGCGGTCCGGTCCACAGATCGCGCGGACGATTCAGCCGCATCGCGTAATGTGCTCGCGTGCCGCCGGTCCGACGTTGCAGATCAGATCGATGACACTCACGGCATGCTCGAACGGCGGAAACAGTTGTGGTAGTACTCGCGATAGCCGGTGTAGTCCATGCTCGAAGCTCGACGCCGGCACGCCTCGAACACCGCCGGCTCGATGTATGCCTTCGCACTGGGACCGGAGATTACTGGTCGCGCCGGCCTGCCGGCACAGATCGGCGAGCCGCTCCGTCTGCCGTCGCTCAGGCGATAGTCCATCGACCAGGTGATCCGCGTGTGGAGGCCGATTATCTCACAGAGTCCCACGAGAAACCGGTGGTTGATCGCGCTGAGCGACGTGTCGGTCGCTCCACGATACAGCTCCTCCAGTCGCTCGCGATATCTCACGGAAATAGGGCGCCTGCGCGTAGCTGGACGCAATCGTTTTCCAATGCCGCGCGTTCCATCCAGGTTCGAAATCGTCACATCTTTGATCGCCTGGAAGTAACGTCCGCTCACATTGACCGGAATCGAGAGCCAATGCAGACCGTCATGGGTCTTGATCCGGTTTCGGTTTCGCCAATCACGCTTCGCGAACTGGACGTCGTCGTAGAGAACGAATTCGTCGCATCGTGAAATCAGATCGAAATAACCCTTCCACGGGATACAGAGCTCGACTGAACGATGGCAACGGTCTTTCTGCACGCGGTTCGTCATCGACTCCCCGGCGGCGAAAACGCCCGCGCCGCCGGCCGGATCCAAACCGAAGAAGCTGTCCAGAACGCCGTGCCGCTCGCGCCGTCGATGATCATCACATGCGGCAGCGCACCGGCGGGAGTCGCAATGATATCGTCGATGCCGTCGCTGTTCGTGTCGGCGCTGCGGACGCGCACGCCGCACGGCACCCCTGAAACGCCAGGAAGCTCGATCGCAACTCTCGCGCGATCGCCCATCGAAGACCTTCACGTGTGGGCGACAGAACCCGCACCGGTGATGATGTCGGCAAAGCCGTCGCCGGTCACGTCTCCGACGGCGACGCCGACGGAGCCTGCAAAGCCTCTAGGCGACGAAGCTGTGCATCAGCGCATTCGATACGCCGTCGAACGCCGCCTTCACGTGTCCGTTGACCGCGCCGCCGACGACGATATCGGCGTGGCCATCGCCGTTCAAACTCCCGCCGCCACGCTGATGCCGCCCGGACAAGCCCTCGAACGCGCGGAAGCTGCGGATCAACGCGCGTACGCTCGCGCCGTCGAACACCTTGACACGGCCGCTGGCCGGCGCGCCCACGACGATGTCCGACCGGCCGTCGCCGGTGACATTCACCGGCCGCGACGCTGATCTCGCCGCTCGAGCCTGGAACGCGAGTGACGCTGTAGAGGAGGGGCCGAATGTCTGTCCGTCGAACACTTCGACCGCCGAACCGCTGTCGGCGCCTCCGGCCGCGATGATGCTGTCCGCCACGCCGTCGCCGTTGACGTCTCCAACCGCCACCTGGACCCTGCTGGCACGCGTCCGCCGAAGGCCTGGCAGGAGCGTGTGATCTCGGCGCGAGTCCGCGCGTCGAGCACGACGACGAGCGACCCGTGATCGGCGCCGAGCGCGATGTAATCGACGCGGACGGGTTGTCTGATCGTCGCGTGGCCGCTCGACTGGACGTCTGCGCGACTGGCGCGAAGCGGCGTCAGCAGAAATGTCGTTCTACGAACCGACGACGTGAAGAACGGATACGCCGCCTGATAGTGCGGCCGCTGTGGTGGTCGGGATATCGCCGGCGGCGATGCGCCGAGGTTCGTATTGAGAACGACCGCATTGCCTGCCGCGTTGGTCCCGAAGAACGCCCTGTGCACTGGGCCGATAGTAGGCGGGATCCGTCGCGCCATTGCCGTCATAGTCGCCGGCCACGCGGGATGTCGCCGTTTTGCCCGAGCGTGAGTTGGATCACGATCGATCCGCCCCCGTCCGCGGACCGTAGCCAGAGACCGCTGCTCGGCCGATAAATCACGGCGTCGGCTTTTCCGTCGCCATCGTAGTCGCCCGGATGCCGGAATATCCCCACGGCGCCAAAGTAGATCTGGAAGGCCGGCCCACCGCCGCTGGGCACTGAATACCAGAGATTCGGTGCCGCCGGGGCCACACGCCCGGACGCATGATCGCCGGGTCGCATTTGCCGTCGCCGTTGAAGTCCGCGGGCGCCGGGATGTCGCCCGCCATCACGTCCGAGGTTGGTGTTCAACACCACCGTCGAGCCATTCGCGCGCGTCCCGAACCACAAGCCGGTCGACGGCCGATAGATCGCCGGGTCGATCGCGCCGTCGCCGTCGTAGTCGCACGGCACCGGGATATCGCCGTTCTGCCCCAGCGGTCAACTGGATCACGATCGTCGCCGCACCGGTGCGCGGGCCGCACCAGAACCCGACGAGGGACGCCAAATCACCGCGTCCGCTTTGCCGTCGCCGTCGTAGTCGGCCGGCACCGGGATATCGCCGGACGCGCCGAAAAGATCTGGAAGGGCGCGCACCGCCGCCGCTCGGCGTCGAGTGCACAACGCGTTGGGCATCACGCTCGGCCGGAAGATGCCTGCATCCGAACGCCCGTCGCCGTTGAAGTCCGACCTGGCTTTCGCTGTAACCGGCACCGCGAAGCTTTCGACGACGCTTGCACCGAAGTCCGACAAGCTGGTGATGTTCGCGGCGGTGCCCATGCCGCGCGTGGCGAAGCCGGCCCAGATGTCGGCGATGTCCGCCGGCGTGCCCGCCGGCGTTGGCGGCGGCCAGAATCGAATTCGGCCCGTCAGCAACGTGGGATTGATCGGGATCCAGCTTCATGCGCATCGGTGACGAACTGCAGGATGCGCTGGTTGCCGGTCGCGAAGCCGAGGCGGGCGATGAAGCGGGCGCGCACCCCGAGCAGGGCCATCGCACCGAGACCTCGCCGAGGTTGTGCACCTCGAACGGTTCCGGTGTCAGAGATGATCGGGCTGTTCGGCGTAGGCGCCGTCGGTTGTAGTTGGCCTGCGCGTCACGTCGACATCCGGGCGAAGGTCAGCGGGTTGTGCGGCCGGCCGTTGCTGCCGACCGCCGGTGGTCGTCTTGGCGGCGTACAGGAAACCGGCGGATGCCGTAGTAGTAGCTGTCGGCGTAGCCCGCCGGACGGATTCGAGTAGGTGACCCAGCCACCGGTGCCAGGGATAGATGCCGTACGACGTCCTCGCCGGCCGTCGACGAGAGGGCGCGCGCGTAGGAACTCGACCAGCTCCTGGCCCATGCCGCCGGCCATCGTGGTCGAGAGACCCGTGGCGCGCGCCGTGCAGGCGGCTCGGACAGGCCCGTGGGTGAGCTCGTGGAGCAGCACGTCGTGATCGGAGGCCCGGCGGTGCCCGATCCGGCGTCGGACCCGGGAAGAGGTGCGCATCTCGCATGACGGCCAGGCGCCGTCGGATCGGCGGAGAAGTTCGCGTTGTTGGCTCCCGAAGAGTCCTGGCGCTTCGGCACTGATCCTGATCCGGCTCGGCATCCACGCCGCGGCCGTAAGTTGCTGACGCTGGAAGTTGCGCGCCGCCTCGGTGAATCCGAGCAGGTACGGTCGAGTCGTGGATAGCGGTTCGCCCAGATGATGTCGGTGGCCTCGCCGGCTCTGATACGGCGGCCGTCGATGGCGCCTCGTCGGTCTGCGGGTCGTAGGCGAAGTTGAAACGAAACGCAGCTGGGCCCGCCCGTGACCGGTGCGTCGATCGCCGTCCGAGCCTGTCGCGGTCGATCCCGGCCTGACGTTGTTCCCGTAGTCCGATCCGTTCACCCCGTTGGCGCCGTCGGTCAGCCAGCCCAGTTGTTGTTGAACGTGTCCGGCGCTTCGTTGCCGATGAGCGTGACCGCCGCCCGTGCGACGAAAGGAGCCTGGTAGTTCGCGCCCGGCAATGCCGGCGATGGCGACGCCGGGCGCGGGACTGGTGTCGCTCGTGCAGACGCCGCACGCGTGGCGCTCTGCGTCTGGTAGTTCGTGAGGTTCTTCCTGAACAGCAGCGTGCCGCCCTTGCGGCGTCGGGCCCGCGATGAGGAAGCCCTCGGATTGCGAGCGACCTGGCGCGGCTCCACGCAAAGCCGCGGCGCCCGCCGCCAGCGGGAAATACACCAGCCAGGCTTTTGGCGTCGCGCGGCAGCGCGCCGCCGAAGACGAGAGGCGTTGTCCGCCGTTCCCGGGCGGTTTCTCCACAAGCGCCGTTTCCGCGACGTTCCAGCCAACCAACGACGCGGTGCGCGCCACAGCCGACGCGCCCGTGATCGCCGCTGGCTCGCGCGGCACGCTGAAATCTTCCACACCCGGCGCGAGCGTAGCAATACGTAACTGAACGAAGTACAA
>ERZ1370068.7237-contig-6167_pt1 | contig 80140 bp, 133 predicted proteins | sample MGYA00561227_ERZ1370068 | MGnify/ENA primary metagenome ERZ1370068 (study PRJEB38410, sample SAMEA6850437) | metagenome | study: Metagenomic assessment of the ecological functions of the soil: analysis of the soil microbiota associated with the...
CCGCCGGCAGAGGAGGGCAGCCTCGATCACCGGCAGTATCGACGACGCGTGGCAGACGGCGCTGGAGGATGTCGGGCCGGCCGGCGTGGATAAGGGAAAGGGCGGCAAGTATCTCATCCTGCCGCCAGGCTATAAGGACAAGGCGCCCGACGGTTACATCGCGCTGCCGTCGGAGACCTATCACTGGCTTCGTCATCCTGCGCTCGAATCTCAAGAGCGGCAGCGATGCCGACATCGCCAAGGCGGTCGCCTACGGCAAGCGCGTCAAGTTCTATCCGCTGTCGCAAGCGGCGAATCCGCCGCCGACAAAGTTCGTCGATGCGATCGACGTCCTGTTCGACAGCACCATTCCCTACGACTTGCGCTTCTTCCAGACGCTCGACCGCTTCGTGCAACGCGAGCCGTGGCTCGACGCGCGACAAGGTCGATGATCGATCAGCTCAAGACGATCGGCATCGAAAAGGGCAAAGCCATTCAAGCCAGACGCCAACACGCAGAAGATTCTGAGCGACGCCGCGCGCGAAGCGCTACGCCTGGCTCGATCTAAAATATCGAGGGCGTCTTCGCGACGCCATTCAACGAAGGCAGCCACTGGGCACTGCCCGCGCGACGCCAGATGTCGCTCGAAGGCCTGCATGACGAATTTCGCCAAGGCCGACGCTTATCCGCGTGGAGGGCCGCGGCGTCGCCTACTCCATGGGCGTATTTCAGCGCCAAGCATCTGGGCGACAGGCCAATTCTACCTGATGACCATCGTGGACAAGGACGGCCAGCCGCTTCGACGGCGGCAGCACGTATCGCCTGACCGTGCCGGCGAATGCGCCCGTGACGCTGTACTGGTCGGCGACGGCTTACGACCGCGCAGACGCATGCGCTGATCCGCGACCTGCCGTGGTCGAGCCGTGCATCCAACACGCCGGGACTGCAGAAGAACGCCGACGGTTCGGTGGACGTTTACTTCGGACCCGAAGGCACCGGCAGGCAAGGAGTCGAACTGGGTCCCGACCAGCGCGGAGGGAAAGTTCGAAGTATTGTTCCGCCTCTATAACTTCGGGAGAACGTTCTTCGACAAGACGGAAGTTGCCTGACATCGAGGAAGATCGGCCCGCAATACAAAGCGGAGTTCCTCGCGCGAGAAATTTCCTTAAGCAGACTTTCGCCGGCGCGCTGCTAGCCGCTTTCAGTTCCGCGCTCTGCGCAATCGCCGTCGATTCCGCCATCGCTGCTGACCCGGGCGCACTTCCGGCCGGCCCCGACACACACGTGAAGATTGAGGGAGCATGCTGAAGCACGTCGTACGCAGATGCTTTTTTTTGGGCATGGCCGCTGGTCAACATTTTCAACAAGCGTCTCGCCACCAAACATCTGACGGAACCGCCTATGCCGGCCTGGGTCCCGTCGGCGCTGCTCAATCGGATCGTCATGCTGACCGACTACGTGGTTGCTGACGAAAGAATCGTCGCCCGCCCGAACCAGACGTGGTGTATGGCGGCGGCTCGTTAGGCCCGAGCAGTCGCCCGTGGTCATCCAGTACCGGAATTCTCCGGCGATCGCTTCTGGGTTTATCAGCCGTCGATCTACGCAGCGACATTGTTCGCTGGCAAGATGTATGGCACCACACCCGGTTTCTATCTGCTCGTCGGGCCGAGCTGGCAGGGCGCAGTGCCCAAGGGCATCACTCAGGTCTTCCGCGCCTCGACCAACACTCGGCCATAGCCCCGCATCTTCATGGACGATACGCCGGGACGACCGCGCGCGATCCAGTCGCATTGGTGCTGCGACAGATCATGGATGTATCCCCTGTCGGAATATGACGGCACGATGAAGAGCATCGATTGAGCACGATCAAAGAATTGCCGAACGTCTCAATCCAGCCAGCAGGAAGTGAAAATGGGTCCCCTGAATCCTTCGTCGACACCTTGCCGATGGTGCTTGCTGACGCGCCGTTGCCCCTGCCGGGCGAGGAGGCGCGGTATGCCCAGGTGCTTTGAAAGCTGGAAGCCGCGAAGAGCAATCCAAAGCTCAGCGGCGGCCATGACGGGAGGCGGCAGCAGAGGCGGACGACCAACTGGTTAAGCCGCTGTTCGAGTTCCGCAACTATGGCCAGCAACTTCCCCGCCAACTGGAGCACGATCTCGAATGAAGCGGCCTTCGGGACCGACTACTTCACCCCGCACGGCTGTCGCCAAGTCCAACATCTTCGTCAACGCGCCGAACGAGACGAAATATTTCTATCAGGATCTTGATGAGTCCGGCGCGCGGCTTAATGGCGCGAATCGCTACACCGTGACGTTCCGAAAGACCAGACGCCGCCGGTGCACGGCTTCTGGTCACTGACGCTCTACAACGAGCACCATTTCTTTGCGCCCAACGAGATCAATCGCTACTCGCTCGGCACCAAGAACAAGACCCTCGAAATACAACGACGACGGATCGCTCACGATCTACGTGCCAGGCTGACCCGCCGCCGGAGGCGCAACGATCGAACTGGCTTCCCGCGCCGAAAGGGGATTTCTCCCTCTACATCCGCGCATACTGGCTTAGCCCGCCGTCACCGACGGCAGCTGGACGCCCCCTGCAGTGACGCGGATCAAATGAAGCAATCGTCAAGGCTCGAACAGCATCCGCCCGAACCCGCTCCTCCTCGTCCCTTCCCTCGTCCTGCGTCCTTCGTCCTCGGTTCACAATAGAGGCGGAAACTAAGGGCTCTCAGATGTTGCTTCGTTTGCGATCTTCTGTTCAGAAACCCCACTTTCGGACGTACTGCGATCCTGATGACCCTTTTCGAGAACGAGGACGAAGGACGAGAATGGCGAGATGGCTCATGAAAAGCCTAAGCTAACGTTCATTCGGGCCGGCCTCCCCCGCGAGGCCTAGTATTGTGCCAACCGAGAAAGTGCTCCCATTCTGCACCTAATTTGGGATAGCGTTGCGAAAACACTGGAATGGCTCGATTCGGCACCGAGTCATGCCATGCGAAAAAGAATCCGACATCAATTCCTGCCAGCGATTGTTGCCTTCGTTCTGTGCAACGCAATCGCACGTCCGCGCCCAGAGTCCGGTTCGCCGAGGAGGCCGGTGTGGCGCCCATTTCTGAATGCAGATCGAGCCGCAGGGCGTCCCGACCGAAGCGAGAAAGGCCCCTGCCGGCCTGCTGACCCATTCCCGACTATTCAGCCAATATTTGACACGCGAGTACTCTCACCGGAGACTGGTGGGGTGCGCGCACCTATCTCGCAAACAAAGGCGTTCAGATCGGCGTGGAATTGAACCAATACGTCCAAGGCGTGACTAACGGCGGTCGTGATCGCACACGGCAGCTCTACGGCGGCACCGCGGACTACACGGTCAATCTAGACCTCATGCGCATGGGAATCCTGCCGGGCGCACTCATCAAATTCCGCGCCGAATCGCTTCGGCAGTTCGGTTAACGGCCAGGCTGGCCCGATTCTGTCCGTCAACACCGACGCTTTGTTTCCGCTCACTGACACGCTCGATGAGGACTGTTCCATCACGGTCACCGACCTCAACTATACCCAGTTCCTTTCGCCCTCTACCTGGGCGTTTTCTTCGGTAAGCTCGACACGCTCGATGGCGATCCGAACGAGTTCGCTTCCGGCGCGCGGAACCAGCCAGTTCATGAACGCGAACTTCATCTTCAATCCAGCGCTGGCTTTGCGCCTTCCCTATAGCACGCTGGCCGCCGGAGTGATATTGATGCCCATTCCCCAGGCCCGAAGGGCGGCATCACGGTTGTGAGCACGGTCAGCGAACACGGAGGACTCGTCCACCACACTCGGGCTTCGACGACTTCGATGAGGGCACGACGTGGACTTCTGAAGTGGACTTTCAATACCGGCTTGGTCCGGTGCCTGGGGGCTTGAATGTCGGGGGTCTCTATTCTGTTCAACCAGAACTTTGCCGCGCTCAACAGTCGATTCGTGTTCCAGCCCGGCGAGGGACTCGTTGTGCCCAGTAACAAACGAGCACGTGGGCCGTCTACTTTAGCACCTGGCAATACCTCTATATCGAAGGAGCCGGAGCAAGGCGCCTATTGACCTTCTCAATGGGGCGCCGGATCAGAAGGTCTCGGGCTATTCATACGTTTTGGGTTTGCCGATAAAGCAACCAACCCGGTTGAGTGGGCGGTCAGCGCAGGTATTGGGGGCCGCGGCCTCATTCCCACACGCGATAACGACACCTTTGGCATCGGATATTATTACAACCGTGTTTAGAAACTCAGGCTATCCGGCATATTGGGACTGGAAAACTCGGCTCAGGGATTTGAATGCTTTTACAATATCGCGATCACGCCGGCGTGCCGGGTGACACTCTCGACCTGCAGGTGGTGGAACCCGTGCAAGCCAGGCTTCAGACCGCTACGGTAATCGGATTGCGCGCCAGCCTGGATTTTTGAGCGGTTCGTTAGTGGGACCTTCGTTCTCGTCCTCGTTCTCGTTCTCGTCCTCGAGTTGCTAAACAGAAGGCAGTGAAGAAAAGCGAGGGTTTGGAGGACCCTAATCATCCACGGCCAAAATTCAAAGGGCAGGAACACACGGGCCTCGACGTTTGGAAACGAGAGTTCACCAACCTGCGCGCACCGAGCGAGCATTTCTGGCGGAAGGCGGCCTGCGCGAAAGGCGTCGGTCGACTCCCACGCCATAAACGAGGCCATTGACGCACAGCGTGATGGCCGGTTCACGTCGTGATTGCGTTGCATACGAGCCTCCTCGCCACCGGCTTTTTTCTTGCCACGCTTGATCGAGAATAGTAGGCTTTGAAAGAGAAAGGGCTTACCGCATTCCCCCATTCATGGGTTCCCTTCTCGACAACCTAAAAGAGACTCCCAGCCCCAGGGTAGCGGGCGGATTCTTCCAACCGTGGCGAGAGCGAAGTCAACTGCCCCGTCAGGTGGGGATTGAGAACGTTCTTAGACGGATCGAGGGCCTAGCTCTCCAGAGGGCCTCACGGAAGCAATGGGCGTCGGGGCGTTCCCGGGTTGGTTGTGCCGATCACCATGAATCTTCTTTGCCGTGCCGGCCGGCGACAGGGGCTGAATGCTGGCCGTGCATCGACGATGGGGAGTGCTTCTCACCAGGGTCTGCCGTGAGAAAGACAGGCCGTAGAGCGCAGTCACAACGAATAAATAGCCATTGATAAATTCCTATGAATATCGTGCAAATGATCCTCAAGCTGCTAAGCAGCAGTGACGTCCAAAGCAAGATTGCTTCAGCGCTCGGAATAAGTCAGGAGCAGGTAAGCAAGGTCGTAAGCGCCGCCGTGCCTTACCCTGCTCGCCGCGCTTGCTGGAACCGCCTCCAAACCGGGAGGAGCGGCCGACCTTGCGAACGCAGCGGCAAAGCAAGACGCTGGCGTGCTCGACAACCTCTCCAGTCTATTCTCCGGGGGCGGTGCTGCGCCTGCCTTCACAGGGTTCCAATCTCCTGGGCTCGCTCCTTTGGCGGGCTTGGCGGGGGGCTTCGGGCCAAATCGGCAGCGTGCTCTCGCGCTTTACCGGCGTAAATGAGACTGCCATCAACAAATTGCTAGGCTTCCTGGCGCCGGTCGTGTTGGGTGCAATTAAGAAGCAATCGAAGGGTCTGGATGGCGCCAGCATTGCCAATATGCTGGCGGAGCAGAAAGGAAATATCGCATCCGCGCTGCCCTCGGGGCTTGGCAGTCTGCTTTCCTCGGCGGGTGCCCGGGCTCAGCAGCGTGCTTGGGGACGCATCACGGGCCGCGTCCTCGGTGGCCAAGACTGCTACCGCTGAGGTAAAAGGAGCCGCCCGGGAGACAACGGCCGCCGGTTCGCCGGTCATGAAATGGCTGATCCCACTGCTTCTGGTAATTCTGGCCTTCTTCTTCTGCCCAAAATGTGCAGGACGGCTCCTGAAACCGCGCCGGTGGTGAAAGAGAAGGCGGCCGAAGCGGTCCCGGCTGGAGGCAGAGAGCACGAAACTCATCAGTGATGCGACCGTCCTGATCAAAGACGCGACCGACGGTATTGCTTCGATCAAGGACGAGGCCAGCGCCACGGTAGCCTTGCCGAAACTGCAAGACATCACCGCCAAGCTCGGCGGACTTCAATCCCAGTGGGCCAAGCTTCCCAGCCGCTTCAGAAAGCCGTCAGCGATGCCCTTCGCCCGCTGGTCGCGAAGCTCCGTGAAGCCGTCCAGCCCGTGCTCGCTCTGCCTGTCGTCGGCGATAAAGTGAAACCCGTCGTGGATGAATTGCTCGCCCAACTCACCAAGCTGCTGCCTGGAGAGGCCCCGAAGCGCGGCGGCGACTCCCTGTGAAGTAGGTAGCGGACGCGACGGACCAAGCCGCCCGCGACGTAGGTTCCGCAGCGGCCGGTGCCACGAGCCAGGCCGGCGGGGCTGTCGGGTCTGCCTCCGGTGCAACGCTCGATTCCGCTCGAAAGCTCGGCTCCGGCTACGAGCTGAAGGGGACGACCGACCGAATCGGGCCGCAACTGATCGAATTCGTCGAGATTACGAAGCCGCCGGGCTAGGCGACGTAGTTCTGCGATCGGCTCATCTTCGAAACCGATGGCGCCACGATCCAGATGCCGAAATCGAAGGAACAACCGCTAGAATATCGGCGAGATCCTGAAGGCGTATTTCACGATGCGGTCAAGATCCAGGCTACACGGACAACACCGGCGACGAGGCGCACGATCTGCTCGCCTCGGGGAACGGGCCGAAGCGACCAAGAAAGCCGTCGCCTCGATGCGGATCGATCCCTCGCGGATCGATGTCGAAAGATACGGCTCTCAGCATCCGGTAGCTTCGGACGCGGAAGCGCCGGGCCCGCTTCTCCGTCAGAGTGGTGCTGGAGCCATGGAGGGGCGACGAGGCCTCTCCTCCCGAACGTCGGAGGTGGCAGTCCACGGCGGGTTCCGCACAGGCGGAGGGTTCTAGTCCGCGCAGGAAGTGCCAAAGGTTGCCATGAATAAGGTTTATTTCGACACGACTCCACCGTATTGTTGGGCTCGTTATGAGTACGAATAGTGCAGATCTCTCAACAAGCTTCTCCCCGGAAGAATGGACCCTTATTAAGTCGGCCCCATTGTTGGCAGGGTTGTCGGTGACCTTTGCCGACCTGCGGTCGGGCATCTTCGGAGCTATCAAGGAGGGCCTGGCGCCTTCGCAGGCCATCATCGAGGCGGGTCAAGGATCTTCGAATCCTGTTGTCGCGTCGGTGGTTGCCAGTATCAAGGAGATGGCTGGTGAAGCGCGAACGGCTCCAACCCCGATAAGTGTAAGCGGCAAGAAGCCTGAAGAATTGAAGGCGACTGAAGTCGCGGCTCAGCTGGCGAAGATTTCTGGCATCCTGGAAGGCAAAGTGCCTGCCGATCAGGCCGGAGGGATTCAAGAACTGGCTCGTTTCCATTGCCGGGAGAGGTCGCCAATGCGGCGACCGAGGGAGGGTTCTTTGGAATTGGGGATGAAAAGGTCAGCGCGGCGGAAACCGCCGCGATCAACGAACTGGCTTCTTCACTCGGCGTGAAGGCCTAATTCGAAAAAGCCAATTCCATAGAAAAATCGCGCGGCGCCGGCGCGTGTCAGAAACTCCGGTTGTCTGGCATATTGGGCCTGGAAAACTCGGCTCAGGGTTTTGAATGCTTTTACAATATCGCCATCACGCCGGCGTGCCGAGTGACCCTCGACCTGCAAGTGCGTGGAAGCCGTGCAAGCCAGGACTTCAGACCGCGACGGTCGTCGGATTGCGCGCCAGCCTCGATTTTGAGCGGCTCTCGCGATACTCGCACCCGCTACCTTCGTCCCTCGTCCTCGATTTATCGAACAGAAGGAAGCAAAGCAAAGGGTTTCATTTTAGCTTTCTTTGCGGACTTCTGTTCAGATCCTGAAGCGATTAACAAGCTCATTCGGAAGCTCGACAAAGTCGAAACGAAGTGGCGGTCTAGGAAGGGTTCCCGATCAGTTAAAACCAACCAAATAGGCCCATGAAAACGACAACCGAGCTGGCGGACTTCACTCGGACGCTCCGATTCCGCCACATGCTTTACGTCGCACAGTTTGCGGCGATAGTCCTCTTCCCTCGAAAACCGCTGTTCTCACAAACTGAGAGCCCATCCGTCATCACGACCGCGGAGGGACAAGTCAAGAAGCCAAACATCCTTGTCATCATGGGTGATGACATAGGCTGGGTACAACCCGAGCATTTATCATCGCGGCGACATGGGCTATTGGACGCCAAACATCGATCGCATCGGAAAGGAAGGTGCGATGTTCACGTGCTGGTATGGCCAGCAGAGCTGCACGGCGGGACGTGCCGCGTTCATCACCGGGCAGTCGCCGATTCGCACCGGATTGACCAGCGGTCGGCCTGCCGGGCGCGGACGTTGGGCCTGCACGCCGAGGACCCAACCATCGCGGAGATCCTCAAGACCCTCGGTTATGCGACCGGACAATTCGGCAAGAACCACCTCGGCGACAAAGACGAGTTCCTGCCGATCAAACCACGGCTTCGATGAGTTCTTCGGCAATCTCTATCACCTCAATGCGGAGGAGGAGCCGGAGAATCCGGATTATCCGAAGAACCCCGAATTCAAGAAGAGGTTCTGGCCCGCGCGGCGTCCTCAAGGCCAACCGCGGATGGCAAGACTGAGGATACCGGGCCGCTGACCACGAAGCGCATGGAGACCGTGGACGAGGAATTCCTCGCCGCCGCCTTGGACTTCATGCGATCGGCAGCACAAGGCGAGCAAGCCGTTCTTCTGCTGGTTCAATTCCACGCGGATGCACATCTTTACGCCATCTCAAGAAGGAGTCAGAAGGGCAAGACGGGCCTCGGCATCTACCCGGACGGCATGGTCGAACACGACGGACACGTCGGTCAGTTGCTCAAGAAACTTGAAGACTTGGGAATCTCTGACAACACCATCGTCGTCTCACACGACCGACAATGGCGCCGAGGTGATGAGTTGGCCTGATGGTGGCACCACGCCCTACCGCGGAGAAAAGGCCACCGGCTTTGAAGGTGCATTCCGTGTTCCCAGCGCTGATCCGCTGGCCCGGAGTGATCAAGCCGGGCACGGTGATCAGCGAGTTTTTCGCCCATGAGGATTTTCTTCCTACGTTCGCAGCGGCTGCGGGCGAGCCCGACATTGTCGCCAAGGTCGCCAAGGGCTACAATGCCGGCAACAAGACGTTCAAGGTTCATCTCGATGGATATAACCTGATTCCGTATTTCAAGGGGAAGAAAAGGAATCACCGCGAAGGGATTTTCTCTATTGGAGTGACGACGGTGACTCCATCGCTGTGCGGATCGCCCAGTGGAAAATCTCTTTGCTAAGGAGCAGGAGCACACGGGGCTCGAGCGTTTGGAAAAGAGAGTTCACGAATCTCCGCGCTCCAAACATCTACAATCTGCGGGCCGATCCGTTCGAGCGCGGCACCGAGTCATTCGGAGTACGGCAAATGGATGGCAGATCGAGCGTTCCTGATTGTGCCGTCCCAGGCCGATGGTCGGACGAGTGGCTCGACAGCTTTAAGGAATACCCCGATCCGCCAGAAGCCCGCGAGCTTCAACCTCGATGGTGTGATGGAAAAGCCGACGGCGCCGCCGGGAGGTAAGTGACCCCGATTCCCCAGAGCTTACTGGCGAGGCCGCCCAAGAACACGAGTAAAAATACCGTAACGTTTTGAAAAGCACCGTTCTAACTACGGCCGCGCTTGCGGCATGACGCTATCCATCGCATTTTCGCAAAGCCCCTGCCGCGACCTGATCCGACCTTCCAGGTTCCCCGGTTACGAGATGACGAATGCCAACCAGGACAGAGTTGCTGATCAGATACCACTGGTGAATATGTCCAAGAGGACTTCTCGCCTACTGTGAATTCGATTCGCTCTCCCTTGCTCAGCCTCGCTTTCGGTTTGGTGGCTTCCACCGTGCAGGCGGCCGATCCGCCCGGCATGGTCTGGGTTCCCGGTGGCGAGTTCGTCATGGGCACAGATGATAAGAAATCCATGCCTAACGAACGCCCGGCCTCATCGGGTGATGTTGACGGATTTTGGATGGACGCAACGATAGTGACCGAATGCTGAATTTGGCCAATTTGTCGCGGCAACGAGCTACAACGACGGTCGCCGAGCGCCCGATCGATTGGGAAGAACTCAAAACAAGTTCCGTCCGGAACACCGAGGCCGCCGGACGAAATGCTGCAACCAGGCCCCCGGTCTTCACGCCGCCCGATCACCCCGTGGACCTGCGCGACATGAACAGTGGTGGACCTGACCACCGGTGCCGATTGGCGTCATCCCCAAGGCCCGAACAGCTCGATCGAGGGCAAGGAAACCTACCGGTGGTCCATGTGGCGTGGAGGACGCCGTCGCCTACGCGAAATGGGCTGAGAAACGGCTTCCCACCGAGGCGGAATGGGAATTTGCCTCCCCCGCGGAGGGGCGCCAAAAATGCCCGTTTTTGGTGGGCGATACCTTCCGGCCGGATGGCAAAAGCATGGCCAATACTTGGGACGGCGACTTCCCGTATCGGAATACTCGCACCGACGGCTATGTCGGGGTCGCTCCGGTTAGGACGTTTCCCGGAATGGCTATGGCCTCTACGACATGGCCGGAATGTCTGGCAATGGACCGCCGATCTCTATCGGGCCGATGCGCACGCCTTGAATCTTGAGACCTCAGAAAAGACCAACGGGTGCTGCATCAACCCCAAAGGGCCAACATCCACCTTCGACCCGGGACGCCCGCTCCAAAATAACCCCGAGCGCGTGACCAAGGGTGGATCGTTTCTTTGCAATGTGAGCTATTGCGAGAGCTACCGGCCAACCGCCCGGCGCGGCCTGCCGCCAGATACGGGAACAGAGCACGTCGGCTTCCGCTGCGTCCGCGATGCACCGCCGCCTCGTTGAGCCGTGCTCGATTTTCTTGTTGAGCCCATTTTGCGATCCGGACTGGAGCGTCCTCTTTGTCGTCGGGGCGATCTTCCTTCTTGGCTACAAGGTGAGCCAGCAAAGTCTGCGAAACCACCAGTAGCGCGCTTCGCGCCTCCGACAGCTTCCAACAAGTCTAATTCGATCGTCCGAAGCGGCCCGCCATCGGCTCGTTCCCACGCTGTCAGCAGCGGTTCTCCCCTCTGGTTAGATCGGGTCGAGTTGACTTTCTTGAATACTGCAGCGATTGCGGAGACCGCAATGGATGAAGATCGTCCAATTCAGAGTCAAGAATCGGTAGTTTCTTCGTGGCAGGGCGAGCGAGAGTTCGTGGTTCTGTTGCACGCGGGCTTTCTCTTGATTGGCGTGGTCACAACCTTGCTTGGCCCGATCTTGCCGATGCTCGCGATCAAGTGGTCTCCTGATGATGCGGAACTTGGCTTATTCTTCACGGCTCAGTTTACAGGTGCAATCATTGGCTCCGGGCATGGTCGAGTCGCATGATCGTCCGAACCGGCCTGTTGCGCTTGATGGTTTGCGGATATGGCGCGGCAGCGGGGCCGTCGCTTCGCCTGACCATTGCTTCCTGGTTGATTGGTCTGGTCGCCGCCTTCAGCGCAGGAGTGGCGCTTGGACTAACAGTTCCCGCGATCAATCTCCTCGTTGCACAGATTAATCCGGAGCGTCCGGCCGCCGCGGTCAATATCTTGAACTTTGCCTGGGCGATCGGCGCAGTTGCAGGGCCGCCGGTGATTGCATTCTTCGGTCGCGATGGACACCTGACTCGCCCCTTGGTCGGGCTGGCCGTGTTGCTCTCGTCGGTTGCCTTCCTGACAGCGCGACGCGGTATTGTCGATTCCGCCTTTGCGTCAGATGACCGACCGAAGGGCCGCGAGGATCGCACCCGTTTTGTCCGGATCTGCCCTACGCGCATGGGCAACTCCTTATGCGCTGTTGACCGGCGTGCTGATCTTCATCTACGTGGGAACGGAAACAGCCACCAGCGGATGGATCGCCACCTATGCGTTACGTCTTGGCGAGTCGAGCAACGGACTTGAGACCTTGATGCCATCCGTGTTTTGGGGGATTGCTGATAGGCAGAGCGCTCGCGCCAGTGATCTTGATTCGCTTAGCCGATACAACGCTTGTTTTGTCTGGTTTGCTGCTGGCGGGCAGTGGTCTCGTCTTGATCATTCTAGGCACTACTCTCCTCAGCATTGCATTTGGTGTCGGGTTAACCGGCTTAGACTCGCCTCGGTTTTCCTCGACAACCTTTGCGATCTTCGCTCACCACTTCGGAGAGCAAGCGTCGCAAATGACCGGGCTTTTCTTTGTGTTTGGTGGACTCGGAGGAGCGCTCATTCCGTGGTTAGTTGGGCTTGCTCCGAAGGCTTTCAAGGACCTCCGCGCCGGGATCCTCGTTCCGTCCGCGGGTGTCGCATTGATGGTTATCTTACAAGCCTTCATCATCGCGGTTCTGGGGCAGCGAAGGGCCGCCGCCCAAGAAGGGGTGTGATTCAAGCGGTGAGCCGAATTGGCGAAAACCCCTATGACCTTAAATTAATGGCGATAGAGCGAGTTGAAATCCCGGCCCCTCTTGCTTTGTCACTTACCTGTCATACTCTTCCGGGCGGTTTTCAAGGCCACCTCTGGACTGGCTCGACCGCTGGTGGCAACTTCAAGCGCGGCCTTCATCGAACTCCAGAATTTACCCATCTGTGGAATGCGTTCGGCATGACAATCCTGTTCAGCGCGTTCTCGTAGGTTACTTTTATTAAAGGATTTCGTCGCTCATTTGATCGGCGAGCGCTTTTAAGGCAGGAATGCCGAGCGGGTGAGTTCGCATCGATGGCCTTGAGGCCATTTGCGGTGCACACGTATTTTTCGAGAAACTCTATGGCAAAGTCGTCGTTTGACTTGAAACGATTGATCAATGCCGTGAGAACGCCGACGAACGGGCGCCCTGGTTTACCTTCCGAGGCCTGGCAGAGGTGCCAGTCCAAAATCAATGCCGCTTTTGCGAAGATCACTCCAGACCCAGGGTCCATTTACCATGGCCGCGAGAACACCGCTGGACATCTTCTCCTCCATCACACTCTGCGTGAGCCTTTCGGGAGGACGCCCTCATTGATGAGCTGATGATGGCCTGAAGCTCTTTAACGGCGCCGGCATTGGCGACGCCGACGTCATTGACATTATGCCGCCTTTGCTGCGTTTGAACACGTAGGCTCCAGCACTTGCAAGAAAGGGAAAACTAAAATACGGAGATGTGTAGTCCCACATGATGGCGATTGCTCCGGGTCTCGCCGCCTGAAGTTTTCTGTTAAATGCAGGAAATTCCGAAAGTTGATCGGGTGGGCTTTCGGTCACCAGTTTTTTGTTATAGATCAACGAGACACATTCAAGGGCGAGCGGGTATCCCCACAGGCGATTGGTGGTGCGTGACGGCGTCCCAAGCCATCGGAAGAAATGCCGCCTTGAAATCCTCCCTAATTTTGAGCGGCTTCAATAAGCCTGCATCGGCCCATTCGCCGATTCGATCGTTGGCCCAGAAGAAAATGTCCGGGCCCTTGCCGCCCTGTGCTGCCGATTGAACTTGTTCGTAATATCCTCCTGGGTCTCCACTTTGACGGAGACGCCCAGGTCCTGTTCGAATTTGCGGCCCAGCTCAAGCAACGGACGGTAGCCCCGATTGTCACTGATCCAGATGAGGAGTTCGCCATCAGTCCAGGCGAAACCACGTGTCGCAAAACCGATTAGTGCCAATCCAATGAAGACTTTCGTATTCATCATCCAATTTATGGCCGATCGACTTCCGCACACAATGCTCGATTCAGACCTTGCTTAAAGAACCATGCTTGAGCTTGCAAATCCACTGTTCGCCTCGCGTGGCTCGGGTCCACAGACGCATTTTGACGAGTTGCCCGCGATGAGCTGACTGGCCAGCTCTTGCCCGGTCTCTTGGTCTTGACATGAGTCCTCTGCCTGATACGGAAGCACGCAACTTCGGCTGCCATTTTGAACATGAAAGCTCAACGATTCGTGGTGCCTGTTCTCGCCGTCCTTCTCTCGTTCCGTCCATCGCCCATGCGCATGTCGGGTTCAGGGCGAGACGGGTGGCTTCACATGCATGGTGCTGGTCATCCGCTGACCGGGATTGACCATCTTTGCTGCGATGATCGCCGTCGGTCTCTGGGCCGCGCAGACTGGCGGGCGCTGCGATCTGGGCGGTGCCGCTTTGCCTTGTGTCTCCGTGCATGCTCCTCGGTGGCGCCTTCGGCATGGCAGGAGTTCATTTCGCCTCCTTCGCCGAGGTAGGTATTGCTGTCTTCCGTGCTCATGCTGGGCGTGTTCATCGCAGCGGCGGTGCGGTTGCCGTTACCGGTCAGCATTCTTGTTGTCGGACTGTTTGCCCTGTGCCACGGACATGCCCACGGTGCCGAGATGCCTGCGAGCGCATCCGTGTCGGGGTATGCCTGCGGGAGGTTTCGCGCTCGCGACCGCCTTGCTTCACATTGCCGGTATTGATCTGGGCTGGGCATCGAGAAAATTGCCTTCCGCCAAGCTCGTCCGGTTTGCAGGGGGCGCCATTGCCCTCGTTTGGTATCGGTCTAGTGGGTCAGCTGACGCCCTTCGACGACCTGCGGTGTCGGCCCTTGAGGCAGATGCAACGTGGCAGTCGTTCTCGTGTTGCTGCTTTCTCGACGAGGGAAGCATGGAGTGATCACACTGAGACTGGCCTGAAGCTCAACTGGAAGCGGCATCTCGGCGGCTAGTTGCGACCAGCCCAAGCGCGATCCCGCACCACGTCATAGAACCCGCTTCGTTCCACGTCCCGTCCTTGCAGCCGAGGCTGGCGAGGAGGTCAGCACCGACGTTAGCCCTTCGCTGAACGTGAAGATCCCATCGCCAGGAACCAAGTCGTAGTTGCCCCAACGACTTCGATAAAGTCCCTTGCGATCCCAGCGCACCGCCCAGGCAAAAGCCTCCACCAAGCCGAACAACGGGAAAAGCCGCGCGTAGAGCCGGGCCACGATCGCAGCAGACTGATGCGAAGTGGGTGGATGTTCGGACCGTGCCAGTGCGCTTCGCAGGGCTGCGGGAGCAGACCAAAAGGTCTCGAGATTCCAAGTCGGAGCTGGTCCTTTGAAGCGCGCGAAGCTGAGAAGCGGAATTCCGCGATGGGCCAGTAGTAGACCGCGGAACAAAGCCGATGAGCTTCGGGATGGCGGAGCGCAATGCCGCCGAGCGCCGCGCGAATTTCTTCTTCCGGCGCGCAGGCGCCATCCCACCACGCTTCGGTGACGTTCAGATAGTGGGCGCCGTGCTGCGCGATAACTTCGGCCAGCCCAGTTCGCCTGAGGAATTCGAGCTCTTGCTGCCGTATCCACGCGCGGGTGCTCCTTGGCCTGAGCTTCCCAGGTCCCAGTGCGCCCCGCCCAAGTTTCGGCTACTCGTATGGCCCTCGAGCAGAATGGCCCTTGCCGGGCAGTGCGCGCAACAGCCGATCGAGGGCGAGCGCGTCGGTGTACGTTCCTGTCGCGTAGCCGTGCCAGGTGACCTTTGATCACGTAACGCTCGGCCGGCGGAAGAACTCGCGAGAGGATTTCGGCCAGAGCATTCGGATCACGCGCCCGGACCAAGCAAGGCCGAGCGGGATGGCAGAGTCTGGCGGAAAGTGTGAAACCCAGCTGCCGTTGTGCCACACCTCGGCGCGAGGGCGAGGGCTCTGCGCGAATTTGTGAAGGTATTCGCGCCGCTTGGCGGGCGCGCTTTTCCCGCCAGAGGTGACGAAGGCGGTGCTTCGAGCCATGCCAGGATCATTGGATGATCGCCGGGCGGCTCAACAAACCGCCAAGTCTGCGTGGTTGGATCCGCCCGCTGGTGGTCTGCCAGGGATTAATTTAGCGTGCTGACAGCAGCTCGCCGTCCCATTGGCATTGTGGAAGCAGAATCCAGTCCAGAGGTTCGCGCAAACAACGCTGCAGAGCTTCGGATAAGAACTGCTGTTCATAGCGCACGAAGCCAACTCTCACCGAAACCCAAGCCTGTTTGTTCCCATAACAAGACGCATCAGTTCTGCATGAGTCAGCCCGATTTCCTGGATCACCCTCTCCGTTGGCTACCAGCAGAATCCCGGCCTGCCGCGGGGGAGTGCCTTCTGCATCGAGTGTCCGCAAAATCTGGCTCGCGAAGCAATCGACGAGCAGCGGGTGGCTTGGATTGATGTCGTCGTGGTGAATCGAGACGCCTTTGATGAAGACGGCGAATTTCGCTCAATGTCTGCGTCCGAAGAGCGTCCGCTGCCAGATGTTGAACTCCAAAACCAGGGGAGAACGCAAGACTTCCGACGCGCCCTCAGAGATCTCGCGTTCTATCGCCTGGGCGAGGTGAATCTTGATGCGTCGCTCGGTCGCGTTGGCAGCACAGCAAGCCTACTGCACGCGCGCGAAAATCCGAGCAAGACGAGTCGCAAAGGCTGCGAGACGCGCGGCCTGGTCCTCAGCCTTCGACCAACAAGCTGCTCCCGGCTCGATCTCGCTTGCCAGGATGAAGACGGGTCCAGCCACGCCTCCTTTGATCAGCTGAGTTGGAGATGACCGCACGCATGTCCATTTTCGACCATCGTGGTCGGGCGCGCCTGAATGGATCCGAATGGACAGCGGCGAGGAAATCGCTCGGGAATATCGATGTAGGCGATACCTACCGATACCACGGCGCATCGAATTCCGCAGGCGGACATCGGCCCGATCTTGAAATTGCGCCAGGAGAAATTCAACCATCAAGTCTCGGCCCAGGTCTTCTCTCGAAATCACCTTTGTGTGCCTAGCGCCATATGATCTTGCTTGATCTGACGGGTATTGCTAAGAGATTTGGGCGGCTCTCCGGCGCGCTAAGAGCCTTTCACAGCGATGAAACTGGTCCAATATCTTGCCACATCCCTACTTGTCTGCTGGCTGGTCACGCCGGCATTGTCTCGAGATTCCGCGCGGAGGAATCCTCCCGTGGCACCCCGAACGCATTGATCCCCACGGCGCTTGAAGTTCTCAAGCGCATGAGCACGACTCTTGGCGCATCCAAAGCTTTTACCTTTCATTCGAGAATTGTCCTCGAACTTCCAATCAGGACCGGGCAGTTCATCACCCTGTTCTCTTCGGCGGAGGTATCTCTCAAGAGGCCCGACAAGCTTCGTGCACGACTCAGCGGAGAGGCGCCTCATTTCGACTTCTATTTTGACGGGACCACCGCCTCTGCGTTCGCTCCGAAAGACAAGGTCTATTCAACAACAAAGCTCCGGCCACCGTCGACACGAGTGCTCCCTGAATTGCAGCAGGAAACCGGAATCCGGTTCGTTTCCGCACCGCTGCTTTTCAGCGATCCCTACGAAGTGCTTACACGAAGGCTGATCAGCGGTGTTGTCGTCGGGAGTGCCATGGTCAATCGAATTGCCTGTTACCACTTGGCGTTTCAGATCGCCTGGGGCGTGAATTGGGAGATTTGGATCGAGGCGGGAAAGCGCGCTCTGCCATGGCGCCTTGCGGTGACTTTCACCGATCGAACGAATTTTCCTACGGACCTTGGTCGAATTCACGCGGTGGAACCTTCATCCACGGCTGGACTCTCGTGACTTTGTCTTTTCCAAACCGGCTGGAGGACGGGAAATTCCGTTTGTCGACGTGATCCAGCCGCGGTCTCGCTGATGAGAGGAACAATCACAATTCGAATGAAACACATTTTATCACTCGAGCGCGGTAGCGGCGCTCGTCGGTCATGCTTTACAGTTTCGCAAACTGGATGCACTGAGAGAGCACGTGGTTACGTCAGGCCCAGGGCCCGCGTATCATCCCTACGTCCCTTATTGGGGTGGCTACTACGGCGGCGCAGGATTCTATCACGGCGCCTACTATGGGAATACCGGTTATTACCGAAATCGGTATGGGGGCTCAGCCTATTGGAATGACGGTTCAGGAGTGCCTACGGTGCACGAGGCGGCTCCGCCCACTGGAATGATGGGTCCGGAAGCGCAACCGGATTGGCGCGGCAGCACGGCGTCGTGGGATCATGGCTCGGGTCACATCAGCGGATATCGGGGAGGCTCGGCGAGCTGGGGCGGCGGATCGGGCTCCGTGGCACGGCGCCGGTGGTCGCTCGGGTTCGTGGAGGCGTTGAGCTTCTGACATGCGCGAGAAAGCAGGCTTTGCTCGCAAGCCGTAGGGTGGACAACGGGCGCGGGTTGGCGTCGTCGTGTGACCGAAGGTTATCTAGAAGCGCGACTTTCCGCTTGAGGCATACGGATGAAACTTAGCGCCCGCGAACGTCTTGAAGGGACGGATCACCAAGATCGTGGATGGAGCGGTGAACTGCGAGGTGACCCTTGAGATCGCGGCGGGAGTCGAGGTGGTCGCGATTATTACCAGAGGCCTCGGTCCAGGCTCGATCTTGCCGTCGGTCGACGATGCTTTCGCGGTTATCAAGGCTTCCGAGTGTGATGGTGGCTGTTGAGTAGGCTGGAGAAGATGTGCTCGGCCAATTGAGCATCCGCCACCGACACCGTGGTCACGCGGCGTCTTACTTCCGTCTCGCCATCTTCCAACTTGCGCTCAGCGGAGACCGTAACGCGAAAACGGCCCCGCAGGCTGGCTTTCCATGAAGTCGAGTGAAGCGGGACCACGGCGTTACGAGGCTGGTCTTCGGGAGTTCGGTTCGGCCTCTGAAAAGCGATTGCGAGGCTGGGCTCTTCGGATAAGAATGCAGATGCGGGCAGCTTGTTTAGCGCCGTCCACCGAGCGCTGCCAGGCGATTTGTTACCGGCCCGTCTCCAATTCCGCGACACGCGATCAAACGATATTACAATCATGTCATCGAGTGTTGAAATTGACCCGGCGACGCGACGAGTGGTTATTACCGGCATCGGCATCGTGGCTCCCAACGGTCTAAGCGTCCGGAGAATTCTGGCGCAACACCGTGGATGGCGTCAGCGGCATACGCAGATTCTCGGCCTTCGACGCTAGCGAATATCCATGCAAAATCGCCGGGGAAGTAGTTGGCTTTAACCCGACGCTTTATTTCCAGGATGGGAAGTCGGTCAAGCGTTCGGAACGCTTCGCGCAATTTGCCGTGGCTGCTCCAAGATGGCTTTGGAAGACGCTGGCATCGATCTTGAACGCATTGATCGCGATCGCTTCGGATTTCGGTTGGCACCGGCATCGGCGGACTCGAAAGAATGGAAAGATCAGGGCATCGTCTGGTCGAGAAAGGGGCTTCCCGTATCTCTCCATTCGCCATCACCGGAATAATGGGCAATGCGGCCAGCGCAAATGTCTCCCAAGAATTTGGCCTGCGTGGTCCCAATATCTGCATCGTAACGGCTTGCGCCACGGGGGCTAACTCCGTCGGTGAGGCTTGGCGGACTATCAAGTTCGGGGACGCAGACATCTTTCTGGGGGAGGCTGTGAGGCAACCATTACTCCGTTCGGCGTTGCCGGGTTCGCGGCCATGAAGGCCCTGAGCTTGCGGAATGACGAACCGGAGAAGGCCAGCCGGCCATTCGATAAGGACCGCGACGGGTTCGTCATGGGCGAGGGTGGGGGAGTGCTCGTCCTCGAAGAGCTCGAACATGCCAGGAGCCGCTCGGCGCCAATCTACTGTGAACTCGTCGGCTACGGATGCACGGCGGACGCGCATCATATGACGCAACCGCATCCCGAAGGACGAGAGGTCGCGCGCGCGATGCGAATAGCCATGCATCACGCGAAGGTTGACACCGGCGACCTCGACTATATCAACGCCCATGCCACCCTCCAACACCCATCGGTGACATCTTCGAGACGCGGGCGATCAAACTCGCTCTGGGACGGGACGCTTTCAACGTGGCCATTAGCTCAACCAAGTCGATGACTGGTCACCTCTTGGGCGCAGCGGGCAGCGTCGAGTTAGCCGTTTGTGCACTCGCCGTCAAAAACGGGATAATTCCACCGACCATCAATCTTGAAAGTCCCGACCCAGAGTGTGATCTGAGATTATGTCCCCAGGACCGCTCGTGAAACAAAGGTGCGCTGTCGCCATGAGCAACTCGTTTGGTTTCGGCGGACACAACGTCAGCCTCATCGTTAAGGAATTCTTGGGCTGGACCAACTATGGTCGCGGCGGCACTGATAATCTCTTTGCACGGAAAATTCGCAAATTCGTAGAGGCGCCCGTACGGCGAGGTCACCGTGAAGGTGGCTCGGTGGCTGTGACACAAGCGGCCCTACAAACCCTGCCATTTCGGTTCGCAGGTAGCTGTCGTCAGACGATAGCTCCACCCTGCAGCTGCTCGGCGGCTTGACTCGCAAGCTCGCCCGGAAGGGCAGAATTCCACGAGAGGTCGAACTTCCACCTGACGCCGTGTTCAAGTCCCGGCAATGCCTGGCGATCTCGATGGCCTCCTCTTCACTTTCCGACATGAAGGAGAAAATAGCCGCCGATCGCTTCCTTGGATTCGACGAAGGGACCATCGATCGACATGTGTGGCCTCTTCTTTCCCGAGACGATCTTGCCCTCGTAGGCCAGCGGGTGTCCCGAGGTGGCCCTGCCTTGCTCAACCAGCTGCTCGAACCAATCATACCACTGGTTCATCACAGTTTGCACCGATTTCGGAAGAGAGACCTTCATGCCAGCTGGTGCCGCGAAACAGCAGCATGTATTCAGATTCAGATTGCAAGTATTTCTGCTCATGACCTTGGTCGTAACTGCTGCCGTCGAGACGATGGCCCAGCACGGCGGAGAGGTCAAAGCCCAGATGCCGGTAACTGGTCCGCCCGATCTTGGCGCCGCGGAAACTTCCGGGGCTACGTTTGGGGAGCCGAGCCGCGCCGGACGATGTTTTCGGCAACCACCTTCGGGAGAAGAAAATTGAGAAGATAGTCGGGTCCACCAGCCTTCGTTCCTCCGCCCGACATGCCGAATCCACCGAACGGGTGCCGTGCCACAGTTGCGCCGGTGATTTTGCGGTTGATGTAAAGATTGCCCACCACGAAATTCAGATTTCACCCGTTCGATTCGACGAGGGCTGCGGGAGAAAAAGCCGCCGGTAAGCGCGAAGGCCGTGCCATTGGCGATACGGAGAGCCTCATCGAGGTCCCGAGCGTCGATAATCGAGAGGACCGGCCCAAAATTTCCTCCTGGGCCAGTCTCGAGTCGGGTGAAACGTTCGTAAAAATCGCCGGGCCGACAAACCACCCAGTCGCTCTCCTCGACTGGCATCTCAAATGCAAGCATCGCCTCACGGTGTCCCAGCGCGACAAATTCTCCGCACGCGTTTTTGAGGCCGCTTCGTCAATCAACGGGCCGATTGTTACCGCAGGATCCGCTGGATCGCCGATACGAAGACTCTCGGTCGCTTCGACTGGTCCTTCGAATCGAGGCGGTCACGGATACGCGGGAGGACAATAAGCCGGGAAAGCGCCGAACATTTTTGTCCCTGATAGCCGAAGGCGGAGGCGACGATGGCAGGGACGGCCTCATCTAGATCGGCGTCATCGTCCACGATGATCGCGTTCTTTCCGCCCATCTCGCAGACCACCTTCTTGAGTTGTGGCTGGCGCAGGCTGTGTGCGACCGGCGGTCTCCCAGATGCGCAACCCGACTTCGCGCGAGCCGGTAAATGCGATCAGGGTAACTTCAGGATGCTCGACGAGGGCCGCTCCGACTTCTGCTCCGGAGCCCGGCAGGCAGTGAAGGGCCTCGGCTGGAACGCCCGCCTCGTAAAGGACGCCGCGCAAAGACTGTCGCGATGACGGCGGACTGCACCAGATGGCTTCATGACAACGGGGTTTCCGGCGACGAGAGCCGCCGTCGTCATTCCGCAAAGAATGGCGAGAGGAAAGTTCCATGGTGCGATCACGGCAGTCACACCACGCGCAGTGTAGTCGTAACGGATCTCCTCTCCCGGGAATGCTAAGCCGTCTGTTCGAGAGCCGAAGCATTTCTCCTGCATAATAGCGGCAGAAGTCGATCGCCTCACAAACGTCGGCGTCCGCCTCGGACCATGTCTTGCCGGTCTCGAAGACCTCCGAGGGCGGCGAGTTCAAAGCGCGGTTGCCTCAGCAGTTCGCCAGCACGCTGCAGGACTTCTGCTCGTCTCATCGCTCGACGTATTCGACCAAGTCGAAGCTGCGGAGGCGGCCATGGCGCACCGACAGTGCTCGACGTCTTCTTTATCGGCGGCTTCGACCCGCCCGACGATTTCGTCTGGGCTTCGCAGGATTTCGCGAGACGATCACTTCCCGAGATCGACCCCTGGCCCGGCCGAGGCGGAGGGCGTATAAACTTCCAAACATCTTTGCGGCTTCGCGAAGTCCATCTTCTCATCTGCTTCGCGAAGTTCAGCGCGCGTGAGAAATCGGCGTGTGGTTCGTTTCTAAATTCCGGCTCGGCGGTACGCGGACGGGGATATGGTGTATGGTGGCGGGATCGCGGAGAAGGATCTCCGCGGAGGCTCCTTCGCTGGAAAGTCGCGCGCAGAAACCCCTCATTGGAAGTATTCTCAAGAAGGCGGCGCACCGAGATAGGCCATCCCGAAAGCATCTCGCCGAGCGGGCAGTATTCGCGAATGCGATAACCGAGCTCGACCAACGCCTCTTTGATCGGCTCCGCCATGCCGTAGAGCATCTGGAACTCCAAACGCGACTGACGGCAGCCCGATCCGTCCGCGCGCTGGCGATACACGCCGCGATCGTGCGCACGTTGTGGCGTGCCAAATGCGGCGTCGATGACATCCGAACGCTTGAGCAGGCGGAGCGCCAGACGCTCGTAGGCGGCGTCGGTCTCTTCTTTGCCTTCATGTACCGGAGACGGCCAATTCTGCTGACGCGCTCTGATCGTCTCGGTATCCCAGTAGGCTCCCTTTGACCAGGCGTACTGTTACGCGGGTCCCTCGTTGTGCGGACCACTCGATCAAGCGGTCCAGATCTTCCGGTGTCTCGCGCAGGTAGGCCTGCATCGCAATGCCAAAAATGGGGATAGTGCCGGAACTCCTCCTCATGCAGGAGTGACATGAACAAGCGCAAAGTCAGCTCCTTGAGGGAATGCATCTCCATATCCAGGTTAACGAAGACGTGACGCGCCATTGCCCGGCGCAGGAGCGGACGCAGCCGTCTGGCAGGTGCTCGATGCTGTAATCGAGGCGCCTCAGGCTTGATCTGCGAAACAGCGCGGAGACCTTAACCGAGATGTTGACCGCCGGGATAGCTCCGCGGTCGTCGCGATCCAACCTTGGAACGACCGGCCACGCCGCCGCGGCCTCACTGGCGAGAACGTCAACTAAATCGAGGTAACGGGCCGCATATTCCTCCGCTTCGCGCTCGCTCAACACCGTTTCGCCCAGCAGATCCACGGTAAACGCTGTCGAGCGGTCGCGCATCGCGCGCAGACGCGGGACTGCCTCGTGTCGGGTCCCGCGCAAGTATGAACGACCGGGCGATCCTTTCGGACAACACGTCGCGTCGGCGGTGCGGTGAGAAAAGGGACCTGGCGGGCCAGTCCCAAGCACTCTTTTCATTGCGGGCGGCAAGTGCGTCGGAACTGTCGCCAAGATATTCGGCCAACGTGGCGAGCAACCTCCTGGTTGGAATCGAGCGCCGGAAGAACATCGACCAACCGGAAGAGCTGCATCTTCAGAGCCTCCTTCTGCATCGACCATTCCAACAGTTGTCCCGTGAGGGTTGAACGGGTAAAGAGCGTCGGCTTCGCTCCGGCGATGCGGGCGAAAATCTCGCGACCAATCGCTTCCAACCTCAGATTGCATCTCTCACTTCCGCTTTGCCGCCTTCCGCCGTGGCCAAAACATAACCTGTAGATTCGGTCGCAGCGAAGGATTAGAGCGAACCCATACCCGCGGAGCTCCACCACTTGGGAGCGTCAAATGGCCGCTTCAGATTGACGTTACTCATCTCCCCGGATGCAGGACTGGCTGAAGGCCCAGGAATCTAGACGCTCTACGTCACAGACCGGAGCCTCTGGGCAACGGCATATCGAGAGCTTCCACAACAAGCTGCGCGATGAATGCCTGCCCCTTGGATAAACACTGAGTCAAGGCTTCCCGTTCGCTCGGTTTTCCAGACCCGGCTGCAATCCTTCCGCTGGAAACAGGCGATACGAACCTCTATTCGGGAACCTTCTCGACTTCGCTTCCGAGTGCCGCCAGGGTGCATGATCTTTTTCTTCGGTGGCTTCCGCTCGGTTCACATTCACCCGCCACGCGCCCGTGACGCAATGACGCACGATGTCGGTCCGCCAAGAGCCAGCACTTCCGGCAGGTCGCTCGAGATCATCAGGAATTGGCACCCCAGACACGCGCCAGTTCGTCGAAGAGCGCGTAGATTTCGGCCTTTGGTTCCCGACGTCGACGCCGCGCGTGGGCTCGTCGACGATCAAGCATTTCGGTTGCACGGCCAGCCACTTGGCGATGCATGACCTTTTGCTGGTTGCCGCCGCTCAAAGAAACCCAACCTTCTGGCTCTTGACTGGGCGTTCGAATATTGAGCCTGCCCGACAAAACGCTGGATCAAGCTGCGCTCCGCCTTGAAATCGATGAACTGCGCCCGCGCGAGCCTTGGCAGCGCAGCCATGGAACACGTTATTTCCCACGCTGGCGCCGAGGACGAGCCCGGCGGACTTTCGATCCTCAGGCGCCAGAGCGATACCGGCGCGCATGGCCTCCTGGGCGCCTCTCATCTGAACGGGCGATTTTGCACGAGAACCTCTCCGGAATCTGGCGGCGGGACGATCCACATGCCGAGGGCCACTTCACTTCGTCCCGCCCCGATCAAGCCGGCCATGGCGACGATTTCTCCCTTGTGGATCTGAAACTCACGTCGCTGTACTGGTGACGCTTCGTCAAGCCGCGAACCTCAAACATCACCTCCCGGCTCGGCGTCGGTTCCTGGCGATGAAAGGCGAGCAATTCCCGGCCCACCATCAAGCTGACGACTTCAGATTCCCCGCGTCGACTTCATCGGCGGTCTTAACGTGTTTGCCGTCACGCAACGCACGGTCTACCGCATCGCAGTTCGCGAAGACCTCCGGGAACCGGTGGAGATATACAGCATCGTCACCCCAGGCCCTTCAAATCGTGAATGACCCGGAACAGAATTCTCAGCGTCGGCTTCGGAAAGACTCGACGTCGGTTCGTCAAAGATCAGGAGGCGCGGCGATCGAACGAGGCTCTTGCAAACTTCGACATTGGCTGCTGCCCGACCGGTCAGACGACCGACGAGCGTGTCCGGATCGAAATGAATTCCCAGCCGGTCGAGAATTTCCGTCGACTTTGCTCTTTGGGTCTGGCGATCGACGAAGGCGCGGCAACCTCGGTTCCGAGCCCAAGAAGATGTTCTCCGCGACCGAGAGGTTCGGCGAGAGATTCAGCTCCTGGTAGACGATGGCGATGCCGACTACGCCTGGGCGTCGGCAGGGCTGGAGAAATGGACTTCGTGCCCGTCGAACTCGAGGCTGCCGGCGCTCGGGCGCTGGGCGCCCGCGATGATCTGCATCAGGTGCTCTTGCCGGCGCCATTTTCTCCCATGATCGCGTGAATGCTCGCTCGCTCCACGTCGAAGCTGACTCCTGAGGGCGCGCACCCCCGGATAGGTCTTGCTGATTCCCCGAATCTTAGGATCGCAGCCATCGTGCGGTTGAGGCGTGCCCCCCAAGGTGGGTGTTCCCTATTTGACAAACTGATCCGACGTTGCTCGAATCGACGACATCAACCCCGGTGTTGATGCTTTCGGCCTCTTGCCTCTCAGAGAGGTCATTCAGAACATCCATGCTCTTTCACCCATGGCGTATGGTCGCTGCCCGATCAGGGCGCTGCAGTATCCGTTCTTCAGGAGCTTAAGCTCTTCGGGCAAAGTGTCGAAGCTGACAATAACGAACTTGTTCGACTTTGATGTCTCCGGCCCGCTTTCCAAGCGCCTTGATATAAGCTTCAGGCGCTCCAAACAGAGGCCATCCGCCCGAGAGGAAAATTCCATCCAGATCCGGATAGCGGGTCAGGACGGCCCGAATAATTTGAACCCCCTTTTGCGGCGTCGTCGTCGCAAGGAAACGGAGAACCGGAAACCCGGTGCAAGTCGCTTCCGTTCACGACGTCTTTAAATCCCCTTGATGCGCTCATTGAGGTTCGCCGCGGCAAGCCCGCCGGTGATCTACTGCAAACTTCCCTTTGGGTAAGCGCTGCTTGAAAGCCTTGCCGGCTTTTCTCCGCCTCGTAGTTATCGGTGCCGACATAAGCCATCCGCTGCGATTTTGGTGAGTCCGGAATCGAATGTGATCACCGGAATCCCCTTCTGCGCGCGTCGGCGATGACGCCAATTACTGAATCCGCATCTCATCGGGGCAATGGCCAGGCCCTGACCCCGCGCGCGACCACGTCTCTAAGAATTTGCACTTGCTCGGCCTTCATCAGCGGTGTTCGGGCCGGTGTGAGCAGACGGTGACGCCCGAGTTTTTCGCCTCACCCTTGCATCCCTTTCACACGTCGGCATAGAAGGGGAACACTGATTGACTTGGGAACCAAGGCGAAGGTCTTGGGCTTGTCTGCAGCGTGTCCTTAACCAAGGAAGGTGGCCACGCTGGCCAGCGCTGAGTCAAGAATTTGTTGGGCTTCATGGATCGGCGTTTGATGTGGTTTGTTGTTGCTCGGAAAAGAGAATGGGTCCTCGTCCTTCATGGTGGCATGGCGGAAACCGGTCGATCGAGACGGCAATGATGATGATCGCGCCGACAAAGACACCTGCCAATAGGGATCACTGCCAAAAGAAGCAGCCCGTTACGTAGGATTCGAGCATGATCGTCCCGATAACGACGCCGAACACTGTCCCTTCGCCTCCGGCGAGATTGACCCCGCCGATGACTGTGCGCGATCACGCTAAGCTCCTGGCCGGTAGCCAGGCTGGCGGTCACGCTCGAGAGGTAACTGGCTTGCACGATTCCCCGCCAATCCCGCGCAGAAAGCGAAGAGATGACATACACGGCGCTTACTATCGGCTAACGTTTCAAGCCGGTCAGTCGTGCTGCTTTTCGTTGCCGCCGACCGCGTAAACGCGGCGCCCCAGACCGTTTGAGAGAGGACTGATCCATAGCACCAGCGGCGACAAAGATGACAGGATGCTGGATCCGGATTGGGAATGCCGAGGATAGATCCGCCGCCGATCCATCAGAAACGCGTCTTGCTGCGAGCCGAAACTTGAGATCGGCTCTTCCGCATGTGGCGCAGTGACCAGGGCGAGACTGCGCGCGATGGCAAGCGAAGCGAGCGGTCGGGACGAACGGCGACATAGTTCAAACGCGTAGACGCACAAACCGTTGAAAGCGGCCGAACGCCGCAGCCGCCAAGCAGCGCGACCGCGGACCGCCGGAACCAACAGCCAACCGCTCACATCAGCGAGGCCGCCAACACCGCGGTTCATCGCCCACACGGAGCCGAACCGAAAGATCGATGCCTCCAGTCAGAATCACCAGAGTCATGCCCATCGCCACGATCCCGACGAAGGAGAAATTGCGGGTTACGTTGATGAGATTTTCGATCTGACGAAAACGGAATGAACACCGCGATGACAACCATGATGAGCAACGCAGCCAAACTGCCGAACTCCTGACGGCCAGCATCCGGCTGAGCATAGGCTGCGCCTTCGGCCCGTTTGCGGCAACTCAGGTTGGCTCATCTTTAGAGTGCGAGTTTCAAGAAGAGAGGTGAGCGCATATGAATTTTGCGGCTCGAATATCTTCAACGTCTTGGTGCAGATTTTGCGAGGGCTCTGGCGGGGCTTAGGAACGTTGGTAAGGATTTATATGTTTTGGGCAGCGCGGGAGCGCGCGCAGGTTCGCGGATGGTGACATTGCGAGGACGCGTCAGCATGAAGACGATGGCCTCGGCGACATCTTCGGAGCGAAGACCTTCGCCGGCCGCCGCGCGACGCTCGACCTCTGCCGGATCGCCAACGCCCCAGAGCTCATTGAGCACTATTCAGGCGCCACCGCTCCGACCCGGACGCCAGTCTGCAGCAGTTGCCGGCGAAGTCCGTGGACAAAGATGGACGGCGTGCTTGGAAGCACTGTAAACCGGTTCCCAGTAATGGCCTTATGCCCGGAGATCGAACTCGATCGCGACCGGTATCACCCCGGATCCGCTCTCGATCCAGATGCGGTAGGGCGGCATGGACCAGTCGAAATACGCCTGAAACGTTCGTTTGAAGCAATCGGTCCCAGGCATCGGGATCTCCACGCAATCCACGTCTCAACAACGCGTAAATGCCGGCGTTTGCCAGGAGAATATCGAGGCGCCCAAAGTGGTCGAGGGGTGCGCTGCACCAATGGGGCGATGTCTTTGGGATTAGTCATGTCGGCAGCAACGACCAACGATTCACTTGGAGGTTCCTTGGCCAGTGTCTCCAGTTTGTCGGCTGACCAGAGCGGTGACGACTTGTTTGACGCCCTCGCGTGCGAAAGCGAAAGCGGTGGCGCGGCCGATGCCGGAGCTTGCGCCGGTGACGATGCTGCTACTTTTCCGTTTAGATCCATGTGGGAGGAGATAGCGGTTCGGTTTTCCGCACTCCGCGTAGAGCGTTGTGCACGCGGAAGCCTGCCTGGGTTTTCCGAGTCGATAGTCACACGATCGAGCATTGCTGCCGATCAACCAACTTGCCGGACGGTTGCGAGACCGGCGTGGCTTTGTTGAAATTGCTCTGGATCAGAGCGGCTGATGATTTTCGGCTCGAGCGCAGCTGCTAGCTAAAAGCGATCGGCGCCAGACGATGCGGGCTAAGATGCGCCACTACAGAGATGAAAAAGAAAATGAAAGTAGTCTTGCGGGGCAGGAGCGAGCTGGGAGAGCTATTATCCAAGGAATGAATCTCAATGCTCCGCAGAGCCATCCTCATTTGACTTCGGCGGCACTCTCGACGCTGACGGGATTCCGTGGAAGGAGCGATTTTATCCCATCTATCTGCGAGGAGGGGAATAGGTGGGATTTTCACACATTTGTACGCGGCTACTTTTGCGCATCGGACGATTCCCTCAACGAAGAGAAATTGGACGAGTGTGGACTACGCGGGAACGCTCCTGGAAGCAGGTAGCCGGGTCCTCCGGTCGGGATGGTCGACAGGATGACCGTTTGGCGCGGCGCATAGCCGAGCGCTTCCATGCGGACTCCCTGCGTTGCCTTGAGCGGAAACAGGGTCGCTGCTCGAAGAACTTTCCACGCGTTACCGCCTGGGAATCGTTTCCAATTTCTACGGCAACCTCAAATTCCTTTGTGAGGAGATAGGCTACCGTGAAATTCTTCGGCACGGTCATCGACTCAGCGCGCGTGCGGTGTGTCAAAGCCGCAGCCGGCAATCTTTCAGGCGCGCCGTCGAGAAGCTCGGTTTGTCTGCCCGGAGCAGGTCATGTCCACGTGGGTGACAACCCAGTGCGGGACTTTCAGCGCCTGCCAAAGCGCTGGCGATGCCGCACGTCTGGTTGAATACGCTGCATCCCAGAGCGACAGGCATGCTGCGAAGACGATCAATGTGATTCGATCGTTGCTGGACGCTGCGTGAGATTCTGCCATGATAGCCTCCGCGGGTATCATCGCGGCGGGTGAGGGCCGCCGGCTGAAAATGGATGGCCTCACACTTCAGCAAGCCGCTCGATTCCCATCGCCGGCACTCCCTTGATCGGGCACACGCTTCGCCAGTTCCTCGAGATCGGAGTCGAGCGTGTGGCGATCATCTTCAACGAAACGCAACAGGAGTGCGCCGATTGGGTGCGCGCCTCATTTTCGCGTCGCTCGAGCTGAGGATCCTCGTCGAAGACGACACGCTCCTCTTTTGAGAGCTTCTGGCGAGTCGGGCGCGCCCTCGGGTCCGGCCGAGCACCTGATTTGCACCGTGGATTCGATCTGTGCGCCGGAGGACTGGCGGACGATGTCTGCTTCTACGGCCGACCTCGGAGCGTGAAGTCCTGCTGGCGGTCACTTCATTCGTCCACGACGAGAAGCCGCTTTGGGTCGCCACGCAGCCGGAGAGTCTCAAGATCGTGAACCTCGGCGCTCCCCTAGTGGAAAATTCGCGACCGCCGGGATCTATGCGAGTTACAGCTGCCATTTTCGAGCAGAGTGGGAGGAGGGGGTTTCGTCGCTGCGCGCCATTCCTCGGACAACTCCTGCGGGAGGGATTTCCCTTTCGAGGGCGTGCCCCTCGGCGACGTCATTGATGTGGATACGGTTGAAGACCATTAATCTTGCCGAACGCGTTTCCTATCGCGGATAAGAGGTGACTGTTTGAGAGCGCGTCCACTGCTAGGAATTTTTAGAGAGACCCGCCACTCACCTGATCGCGTCTTCGATGATTCTGAGATCACCGCGCGTTGACCGGAGGACCCTTGCGGCTGACGGCGTCGAGGTTGAACTCGTCAGTCCGGAGCGAATTGCGCCTCGGTGGTGGAAGCCGTGCCCAGTCCGGAGACGGCGTTTGTGATGTGCGAGCAGGAGCGGATGCTGGAGCCCTTGAGCGCTTGGGAACGACGAGGGAGCCACGCTGATCAGATTCCGTCATCGCCATTCGGAATACTTACCGGCTATCGCATGATCCCGCTCTTGTCTTCCACCGGGCGTGCGCTTCCCAAGAAGCGCAGCTTATCGCAACCCGTTCTCCGAATCTGGAACGATCGTTTGCGAGTCGCACTTTCGAAGCGCCGACACGCGTTCGCTTTGGATTAAGCGCGGCGACGTTCACAACACCCAGGAAGGAGATGTCTCGACTGGCCCGGTCCGCCGAAGAGGCTTGGGCGCTCATGCTCGGCCTTTCGATCACGGGGTGTGACGAGGTCGGTATGGCAGGAGGGCACATCGAGGGAGATTTGGTCAAGGCTCTACGGGAGTCGGTGAGTCTGGCGAAGTGTGGTTCAAAATGGTTCTACCACAAAGACCAGAAACTCAATGGGCCATCGCTTCTCCGAAAGTGAGTTGAAGGAGATTCTTCTTCTCTGCAGCGAAGACGCTCAGGCTCGAAAGTTTTCGGAGGAGACGCCGTGGTTGCTTCCGACGGTTCACTATATCTCATCGACATCAACGCCTGGCCGAGCTTTGCCCTGTTTCGAGGGCGAAGCTTCTGCGCGGCGATCGCCCGTCACATCCTCGCGAAAATATCCCATCCGGTGGCGTAAGACCCAAATGAAGGAAGAAGGAGTTTGGGGCGCGCGGTGTTCATTCGCCACATTGGGCCGGGACGACACCTCGAGAGCGACAAAGATCTTTGCCGAGGAGCAAAGCAACATATCTCGCCCGGCTTCAAGGGATTGCGCTTTTACGCGGGCATCGCCCTGGCGCGCGGACGCAACGAGATCGTTACCGACGAAGATGGTAAGCAGTATATCGACTTTGTGTCAGGAATTGGCGTCGGCAGCGTCGGTCATTGCCATCCACGCTACGTTGAAGCGCTGAAGAAACAGCTTGAGGAGTTGACCTTCGGAAGCTTCACGACCGAGGGTGCGCATATGAAGTTTTCGCGTCTGTTAGCCTCTCTCTTGCCGCCGCCGCTGACACGCGCATCCAACTTTTTTCGGGCGGTGCCGAAGCTGTCGAGGCCGCTTTCAGATTGGCAAAATCGGTGACCAAGAAATTCGAATTTGTCGGCTTTTGGGGCGGATTTCATGGCAAGACCGGCGGGGTCCTCGGTCTACTTGGCGATGAATTCAAGAAAGACTACGGCCCTTTCATGCCCGGGCTCTATCTCTCTCCACCGTTTGCGTATTGCTGAGGTGTCCGTTGAAGCTGCGCTATCCCTCCTGCGGCATTGCTTGTGCTGAACATCTCCGCCAGGTCATCAAAATTGCAAAGCCAGCAGCAGATTGCTGCGATCATCGTGGAACCCGAATTCAAGGGACGGCGGGTAACGTCGTTCCGCCAGCCGAGTTTCTACCGGCCGTTCAGTCGATCGCGAAGGAGTTTGGCGCGCTCCTCATTTCCTGACGAAATGCAGACGGCTTTCGGGAGAGCCGGAGCGATGTGGGGGTTTGAACACGACCAGCTTGCGCCTGACATCCTGACGGTTGGGAAAGGGCATCGGCGGAGGCTTCCCGTTGAGCGCGTGATCTCGACCGATGAGCATTGCCAGGCGCAACCGTATTCGCTGCCTTCGGGAAGTTCGTCAAGTTATGGAGGCAATCCACTCGCGGCCGCAGCCGGCCTGGCCACTCTGGAGGTCATTCTGGATGAACAGCTCGCTGAGAACTCGAGAAGATCGGTGAGGTTCTCCTCGCGCGATTTCAGGCATTCGTCGAGCGCTTCGAATTCGTGGGTGATGCGCGAGGCCGCGGGCCTGATGCTCGGGAGTCGAGCTGGTGAAGAACAAGAAAACCAAAGAGCGCGTGGACAAGGCAGTCTGCGCGTCGGATATTCGAGAGCTGTATGGATCGCGGACCACTGTCCATGACCTATACCGAACCCGATTCAGAGCATTATCCACGCTCTTTGACAATTTCCGACGGCATCCAGCTCTCCAGGCGGCAGATATTCTCGAGGAGGTTTTTGCGGGAAGGTTCAGCAAGATGGCACCTACAGGATGTAGCGCGATCCACGGCGATTTACCGTGGAACATGCCAGCGGAAGCTGATCGCTCGCGTCGCTAGAGATGCATTCGCCCATGTTTAAAGCGAGCAACTATCGGATTGGGAAACGTCGCGCCTGAACGGGCATGCGCCGGGTTGGAAAGGTAACTCGGAATTTCAAATCGTGGCTGGTATGGATCCGCACGCCGACCGTCGCGTAGTTTATTCTCGCGAGCAGTTGCCCGAAGCGTTCTGCACGGATTGCTTCGCGCAATTGCCCGAAGAACTGGACTTCATAGATATCTGCACTCCGCCGCACACCCATTTCAAAATGATCATGGAGGCACCTTGGGCGAGGCTGGAACGTTCTTTGTGAAAACCGCTGGTGCTCGCGACTTGGGAGCTTGACCAGATTCGCAATCTTGCCGCTGAAAAGCAGCGACTAGTTTTCACCGTCCACAATTGGAAGTTCGCACCGATTTGCCGGAAGATCACCGAGCTCATCTCGAGCGGTGCACTCGGTCAGATCCACCATTGCGATTGGCAGGTTCTCCGAACTGGATCCCTCGATCACGACGGACGCGCGGCAACTGGCGACTGGATCCGGACAAAGCCGGTGGTGGCATTCTCGTTGATCATGGCTGGCATGCCTTCTATCTGGTGATCGACTGGATGGGGAGCGGATCCCGTCCGCGGTGCAAGCCTCACTGGAGAACCGCAGACATGTCGACCTCGCGGTAGAGGATACCGCGGTAGTGACCATGAGGTTTGACAGCATCAACCGGCATGGCGGCACCGCGAATATCTTTCTGACCTGGGCGTCGCCGCAGCGTCGTAATTGGGGAACAATCCAGGAACGCTAGCGCGCTTAACCATCGAGGACGATTGGCTGAAGCTGGCTGTTCAATGATGGAAACGAGGAGAGATTTCACTTCGACACATGAGCTCTCGAGCGGGATCTCACCATCCCGATTGGTTCGGGTGTGTCGCGGAGGAATTCGCCGGAGAGTTGAAGGGTTCGCCTCCTCCGGGCAGCAATCTTCGAGTTGCGCAACTTTGCCTGCGCTTGGTCGAACAATGCAAAGCTTCCAGCCGGCATGCAGGCTTATCTCCCCTTGTAAATCTGATGATCGAGACGTTGGTCATTCCCTTTTGGAACGCATGCCCTTTCCGCACGGTGCTCGTCTGCTTGGACTCGATTTCGACGATCGTGTCGCTCTCCAGGCTCAGAAACTTGGTTTTAAGCAAGTGATCGCTCATCTAGGACCGGGCATGAAGCTACCCAGTTGCGCCGAAGGCTCTTTCTCGTGCTCTTTCCCAGACGTTTCTCGCTCAGCGATCGCAGGCCTGGAAGCGGCTGAGCGCTCTGCAGCCTGAGCCAGAAACCCTCACCCTGGCTGAATGGGCTCGATTCGCTCGCCGCTGTGCGCGTGCAGTGATCGGCAATTCCTTTTTTCTGCCTTCGAAACATGTGAGAAGCACCGGGATCTCCTTACCAAATTGAAAGCGCGGCTTGGGATTGTAAGGCGCATCAGCCTTGGAGAGCAGGACTGGGTGTCGTTTCAGAGCGAGGGCGATCGCGCATCGGGTCGAACGATGGCTTCTCCACGGCTTGATCAAGGAATCTGAGGGGGTTTCATGTCGCGCCATCTTGAACGCAAGATTTCTCTTGCGGCGACCAGGCGGCTCGTCAGACGCGAGGATTACTCCGAACGAGATGACGACTTGTCAGTATCGGAATCGGATTGATTGGGGCTCTCTTCTTCGCTGGTCCAAGGCGAAGCCAGCATCTGCTTAGCGCGATTCTTTTGGCTCCATTCGGTCTTAGACGGCTGCGATGGCGAGCTGGCGCGCCTCAAGTTCGCGGAATCTCGTTGGGGTGGCTTGATCGACTTTCTGGGGACGATAACGTCGTCCACTCTGCAGTCTTCTCGGCGATCGCCACGAACCTCCATGCCAAGTCACCAGGACCCACACCCTTTCGTTTAGCGGCTTCGGCTGTCGCTGGGACGCTGTTGTCCGCGGCCCTTGTTTATCGGACGACGATGAAGGAGACGAAACTCGGACGGCCCACTCTTCACCTCGGTCGTCCATGCGCCCGCACTTGGGGAGAATGAATCCAATTCGATCGCGAGGATCGCGGACCGATTGGCGCGACTGCGCATTTCCATCTACCTGGTCGTGCGTTTTGGCTATTCGTTGGAAAGGTTAAATGGTTCTTGGTGTATGGGCGCCATCGGTGCCCCGTTGTATTTTCTGGTGTTGACGGCGCTAAGCCTGAAGAATTCGTCCGCCGGAAGTCATCCAATTGCCTCCCATAGACTTATCCAATGAGTAACGAAACTTCGTTCTATCCAGAGCTCGCCAAGGAAATTCAACCTGCAGACGGACGGTTGGGGGTCTTGCTCCCGGCCTGGGCGCAGTCGCCACCACCTTCATCGCGGGAACCCTTCTAGTGCGTAAAGGACTGGCGCAGCCGTTTGGTTCGATTACGCAACTCCAGCGCATTCGATCTGGGAAAACGGACGAACGCCCGCTATCCACTGATCAAAGAATTCGTTCCGCTCGCGGATTTGCAGGATCTTGTTTTTGGCGGATGGGACGTGTCCGGAGAGGATTGCTATCGCACCGCGATTCGCTCGGGCGTGCTTCCCCCGCATGTTCTCGAACCGGTCGGAAAGAGTTGAGCGAAATTCCGCCCCTTCCCGGCTGCCTTTGACCGTCGCTATGTGCGCAAAGTTGGAAGGCATGCGTAAAGCAGGCCAGCGACAAAGATGGAACTGGCGCAGGCAATCATCCGCGACATTGAAAGTTTCAAACAGGAAGCACCGCCTGAAGCGAGCCGTCATGGTTTGGTGCGGCTCCGACCGAAATCTATACGGAGCCGACAGCGTGTGCACGCCTCGCTTGACTCCTTCGAGAAAGGCCTGCGGGAAAATTCGCCGGGAGATTGCCTCGTCGATGATCTATGCGTGTGCGGCCCTTCAGGCTGGCACCGCTTATGCGAATGGTGCGCCGAACCTCTCCGTGGACATCCCAGCGCTGATCGAGTTGGCTGCGAAGAACAAAGTTCCGATCACCGGGAAGGATTTCAAGACGGGTCAGACCTTGATGAAGACAGTTATCGCCCCGGGTCTCAAGGCGCGCATGCTCGGTGTGAAGGGTTGGTTTTCGACGAACATCCTCGGGAATCGAGACGGCGAAGTTCTCGATGATCCCGATCGTTTCGAACCAAGGAAGTGAGCAAGACGAGCGTTCTCGATACGCTCCTGCAGCCCTCGCTCTATCCAGACCTCTATAGCGAAATTTTCCACAAGGTCCGGATCGAATATTATCCGCCTCGACGGAGACGAAAAGAAGGATGGGACAACATCGACATCTTCGGATGGTGTGGCATGCCCATGCAGATCAAGATAAACTTTCTCTGTCGCGACTCAGTGCTGGCCGCGCCCATCGTCCTGGATTTGGCGCTCTTCTTGGATTTGGCGCAGCGCGCTGGCATGGGTGGCGTTCAGGAAGTGGTTGTCGTTTTATTTCAAAGCGCCGATGTCGCGACCCGACTTGAAGCCCGAGCACGATCTCTTCATTCAACACCTCAAGCTCCAGAACACCCTTCGCATTCTGATGGGCGAAGGAGGTGCTTGACCATTCGGGCCTGGACTATTATGAGTCCGCGGCGGCGGTTAGAGAGAGCCATGGGGCTGATCGGACGGCGGGCGTCCGCCGATCAACGAAATCGAGAAGTTAGCTGGCTTCGGCTTGCCTGAGTGAGATGAAAATTGGCGGTTTTTTCTGGTCGCAATTGTTGGCATCAGCCTTGCGGGCTGCGGAGCCCTCCACGGTCAGGAAAGGCCACCTTTGTTTCGTGCAGTTTCAAATGCGAGCGCGCTTACGAGCAGTGAGTCGACGATTCAGGAGCCCTTCGAGAACGGAGGAGGCCGTTATTTGCCCTCGAGGGTTACCTTAGCGCCTTGGAGGACGACGCGGCAACCGACACGAAAATCCGAACGACGCGGAGGCAATCCGCGATTACAACTCTCTCGCCCTGGCGCGAGTCTTCACAATTATCCGCAATGCGCGGCTTCGATCCGTGGACGCAGCCGCTGAACGTGCCAGGTGCGAACGGAGGATTTATTCTGACTCCACCGTCCGGATCTCGTCAAACGAATCCCGCGCTCGAATTCACCCCGCAGAGATCAGTTTGACGTCCACGGCAAGTATGTCAGCGAGCCGCACGCACGCACGAGATGAGCCTCGGTGCACCGCTAGTAGCCATCGGCCGTGACGTCCTGATAGCGCGGGCAGAGTTTACGCTTCCGCGCATCTACTACGGCGTGACCGCCATCGCTCGCTTTGAGGGTCGGCGATGCGTGATTTCCTTCGAAGATCCTTTAGCAGTTGAAACCGGTTCGCTTCAACGGGCGAACACTTTCCGTTGGCCGCGGATTTACCGTGCCGGTTGCGGTGATGCTCGCGAGGAACAATCCGAAGAAATTTGAGCTGACACGCCTGCTGCGCCCTGGAGAAATACGCCGCGATCTGCCTGCATCGCCAGGCTTGCCGCCATGATCCCAACAAGTCTGTTGTGCCTCGTGCGTGCATGGTCCCTGTGATGGCCACGCCCGCTGCCTGGACGCCGATGATCAACACGCTGCGGGGAGACGAAGAGATCCGCCGCAACTATCAATTTTGGTTCTTCAGCTACCCGAGCGGTTATCCGCATATCCCTATTCAGCGATGATCCTGCGGCGCAGAACTCGACGCGATCGAAAGAAGTTCGCCGTTGCGCAAGCCGATGTTGTCATGCTGGTCGCACAGCATGGGGGCTGCATCAGCCGGCTTTTGCTAACCGACACCGATGAGAAGCTCTGGATGCAGCCTTTCGGCAAGCCGGTGAAGACGTCAACCTCCAGCCGGAAAGCAAAAAGCTCTTCGTAGAAGCCCTTGTCTTCCGCCATCGTCCGGAAGTTGGGAGAGTCATCTTCATTTCCGCGCCGCCCGAGGAAGCGACATGGCGAGTCACCGCCGTTGGTCGGCGGGCCTCAGCCTGAGTGAGATTGCCGGTCACGCTGTTGAGGGCTGGTGGAGACGCTTTCAAGATCATGACTATGTCCGCCGGTGACCTCCGTTGAGACGGATACCGGATATACAGCATTGACACGCTCGCACCTTCAAACCGCTTTGTTAAGGCGATCAACACCATCCCAATGACGAAGGGAATATCCTTATCACTCCATCATGGGCGATCGTGGCCGGGGAGACACCGGCAGCGCGACGGGGTAGTCCCTATTGGAGTTCGCATCTCGAGGGCGCGCGCAGGCAGACTCATCGTTCCATCGAACCATAGCGCACATCAGAACCGAGAAGCCATCGAGGAAGTGCGGCGAATCCTCAAGCTTAACGCGCGTTCCTCGAGGCCAGCGAGGCTCGTCCCTCCAGCGAATGCGCGGACAGTTACCACGGCGCGATTCTAGCGTTCGCCAAAGGATTTGAGCAGTGGTCGCGCAGGCCGGTTCGCGAGAGCCGCCGGATTCAGCCCTGTGATGCGCATACCCTGTCCGGCGGACCGACGCAGTGCTGTTTTGATTAGAGATTCTGATGCTGTTCGGTGCGCTCGCGAAATGAGCTCGATGGCGCTGGATATCTGGATATTGGCTTGTGATTGATGGACAACCAGACGATCACTCCCGGGATGAAACGGCCGTTCACGCGGATTGTTTCTGACAACGCTTGCTGCGATATCCATGCGCGCGGAGGCTGCTGATGCCATTCTGCTCACCGTCTTTCTCAGGCACGACCAGTCTCTCAATCTGGCAGAAATTAACAAACTGCAGGAGGAGCAAGGATTTTGGAAGGCGTTTCCCCCTGAGGGAACAATACCACGGTGAGTAGAAAGCTACTGGTATGTGATGATGGGCATTGGCCCCGGAGTTGTCACTCTGGAGAGTTCCTGCATCAGGAAATTGCGGGACGTGAATGTCGCGCGCTGGAAAAGTTACCGCTTGGAAGCCTTTCGCACGGAATTCTATCCGACCTACGATCTGTATCCGATCATTAAGGACAAGCTTGCAGACAGCTAAAAAATCTCTGTGAAGATGAAGGCGCCGAATCGTTCGATCTCTGCGCTTTGTGTCTTCTGTGAGGCTCCTCTGAGCGACTCCGCGCGCTGCAACTTCTCGAGCAGGGGCATTGCCATCTACTGAGCTTGTCTTTCCGCGACCCGCAGCCGGAGCGGTTTCCCGCGCCGCACGGAACACCTGGTCCCGCGCTGCGAACAGCCGATGTCGCGTTTGGCCAACCTGACATCGTCAGCGTCCTGCAGTCCGAAAAATTACGCTGGGTTCAGCTGACCAGCGCTGGCTACACTTCGCTTGCGATTACAGCGGACTTTCGATCCTGGGCCAAAGCGCGCGGCGTCAGTGTCACCTGCGGCTCCAGCGCTGTACGCGGGAGCCTGCGGGAGGCAATCGCCGCTCATGCTGGCGGAGGCTGGACGCTGCTGCCGCAGGGACTTAGCGGCGTCCGCTGCGAGAGTGGATCGCTCGGAATGGACCGAGCTAAGAGAGGGCTCCGGCATTTGATAACTCATTTGACGGGGTCAATCGGCTGTTATTCTGGGATTCCGGATGACCATTGCGGCGAGGCTTTCGCTGCTGCTTTCGCCCTTCGAGATGAAGGGGCTGATTTTCGCCATGCGCCGAAAGCCCCGAGGGAGATGAAAAGGTGGCTGTTGTCACTCCGAACAATCTCCGCGACGCGCTTGGGGCCCGCTGAATCGCGTGATCTTACATGTCTCCCCGATCAATGCGGAAGGAATCGGTCGGCTTTATTTCGGCCGAGCGTCTCGGATGGATGGAAGCCGGGGACAGTCTTGCTTGCGACATCGGGCGCGGCACCACCACCGTAGATCAGCAGGCGCTTGCCTGGGTTTCTGCATTCCGGCCATCTTCGCGCTGCCTGGCTTGATGTCACACCGATCCGGAGCCTTTGCCGGACGACCATCCTCTGTGGAAAACTCCCGTGTGCCATATTACCCACTTGCACGGCTGGCGGTCACCAAGACGAGATCCCGCAGCCCTCGTCGCCAGACATTTTTTGGAAACTTTCGGCGCTTTCTCGCGGATGACGCTACGCTACGGGATGAATCTAGAACCATGTAGGCATTCTCGTCGACTGCGATTCATTCTCTGACTGAAGCACCGCCGGTGGCTGACATCGCGCTGCTGTTGATCAGCCGCCGGTCGACACTCTCCACTGCCCTAGCGATCAGGCTGGCATCCTGATCTTGCTCGATTGGGAGGCAGGCAACAGGTCTCATGCTGCCTTTTTGCTATTGGCGGGAACAAGGACAGATTCCTCTGCACCTGATCTTTGCTAGCGGATTGCGGCGCAGAACATGGTCGATGGCGGGTCATGGTTCTCTCTCGGGTTGGCGATTCTATCCTTCGGTGGGATGCTGCTCGGCATCGCCGCGGCGCTCAGCTCGATGAGTTCCCAGTACCTGTGGGTGGCACTATTGTTCGCGAGAGCGTCATGGCGTTGCGGTCGCCGAAGGTCTGTTGCGACACCTCAGTTCCGACTACGGACCGCGAATGCACCAGTCCCAACGCGTTTTCATTTACCTGATGAAGCTGGAGCGCGGCTGCTCCGGGCCATGCAGGGTCCTTGCGCATGCTGTTTCGACCTGGGCTGGTGGGGCCTTGGGGATCGTCCTGCCGCAAATGGCTCTCCTGGCCGTTTCGTCCCCAGCATCCGCTTCGACGCGCGACGGCGGAGTGCTGGCAGGGGAGCGCAGCGGATCTGGTGAGCATTTTCAGCCAGACGATCAGCCGGAGATCAGAGAAGGGTCAGGCGAGGCGCGACCCAGCAGACGCGAACACGGTTCGCACAGCCCTCGACCGGAACGCTGGGGTGACGCTGAATGCGGCGGCCTCGAAGCGGGATGCGACAACGTTGGTCGCGCGGTTGGGCTACAGCTTCACCTGTTATGTGTGCGCGATTTGCAGCCCGGATTCTGGCGTTGGATACAGCGCTTCTGGGAGCGCGTGGGCTTGCGCGTGGGTTGGCGGAAACGTCGGGAATCGGCACCAGCCGGTCGCTGCCAGTCAGCTCAGAAGCATGGCACGCGCGCGGTCTGCCGCGGCGATCGATTTCTCGGCAGCCGTCGCGGTTCGACGGCTTCCCTGGAAGTGCGGCTCGGCGACCTAACAAGACCACTCCTGCACCTCAAGGCCACCGCCGGGACCAAAGGTGAGTGCTCGAACAGAGACCTGCCTCTTGGTTGGAATTGGACGGTGAAGGCTGTCATCTTGCGCAAATCAGAGCAGCTGGTGCCGGAAGTTAAGATGGCTGTTCGCGAAACCATCCGCGATCGCCCCAGGGCGAGGGGCTTCCCGCTCGAGTTGCTCGACTTGCATACCTGGAGGCTGGGAACGGTTGCGTGCGGCAGGCGCTCAATTTGAGTCCACGAGTGGACCGTTCGTTGATGCGGTGTCATTCTGCGATTGGCGTCTCTGCTTGTTCCAGAGCGTGCTCGTGCACACCTGGCTCGGAATCCCTCGCAGCTACTGGCTCGGGTGCGGCGCTGATCGTGGTAATGCGGCCGGATTACGGTCTCGACCGGGCAACGGGCGCGCCGAGCGTGTGGGAGGCACACACTCCTGGGGAGTGTGCTCGCGGGAGCCCGCTACTGTTTCTCAAGTTGCCGCGCTTCCGTGCTGCTCGCGGCCGCCGGAGTTAGCTCGTTCCTCTTCGCGCTCTTTCTGAAGCGTCGCTACGACAGCCGACCGCAGCGTGGACCAATGTCTCGTGTGACGCTCATGGTTGTTGCCCGTAACTGACGCCGAAATGGGCGGCCCGGTGGACTGGAGATTCACCACCGAGCGCGTGGCCACGCACGCTTGCCGGAGGCGGCCTGGCCCACGTTGGCCGCCCATTTCTTCACGACCCTCGTGGGAAAAGGATCGGAGTTCCAACCTCTCATGCAGGCGAAGCTCTGCTGGCCAGCTATTGGTTAGCATCAAGCGCAGCTTTGCCGCAGGTTACGGGAGGGCACAGGCCGGGGCGAGGAGTTGATTCCGGCAAAGCGGCGACTCGAAAGCGCCAATAGTGCAGTCTTCGACCACCACTGCGGCGAATGTATGGCGAGCCAAAAATCCGGGCGGACATCCTTCAGGATGCGGCCGCCATGGCGAATGGAAAACCTTCGGCTGGCTCGTGTCTCATCATTGCTTGTCCATCTGGCGAACCGTCCGGCCCCGGTCTTCGATCCCGAGCTCTCAATCTGGGAGGCGCAGCTTGCCATGCGTTGGAGGTCCTCGCAGCGAGCCGGGACAATCTGGACGGATGAGCGTTTCCGGAGCAGGCTCTAAAGCTGGGCGCAGCCTTGACCAATCAGGCACAGAGAGCGCCGACAATGGATGGGTCTTCACCAGCTTGCACGCGGCTCGAGCGAGCTAAGCGCGATGATCGTCGACATGCTTCCGAATCACCGCACACTCACCCCAAGCTTGAGAAATCCTGGGAAGCGGCGGTCCAGCTCCATCGGGCGAACCGCGGTCAACATTTTGGCGCCTTCGCACCGGTGAATCACGGCCCGGTCCGGCCGGCCAAATCTGCAGAATTTCGTAAAAACGTGGCGTCTAAGCTCTTTCTCCGCCGCTGAAGTTTTTCCAAGCACGCGGATGAATCGTAGATGCACAGGAACGAAACTCGATGAAGACCACAGTTGTTACTATTCGATGGGAAGATGGCACTTCATCTTCGGAGGGCGGGGAATATCGCCCAACTGGCGGCTCGCTTTCGGATCGAGCATTCTTTGCCGGTTGGAGGGAAAAGTCGCGGACGCCAGAAGCATTATCAGCGTACTCATTCTCTGCGCAGGCCTTGGCGCCACTCGAGATCGAGGCCTCCGGTCCGGACGAGCGTGAAGCGATCCAGGCGATCGACGCGTTTTTCTCTTCCAGCGACGATTCCAGCACGCAGAATAGTGACCGTTCGTAGAATCTCGCGAGAGGGTCTCGCGACCGTTCGTTGACCGGGACGTGCGGCTTTGGTAGCTCTCTCTGGTGCAGCCCATGCAGTGTGACGCAGGCTAACGTGGACGAGTGCGTTGCGCGTTGATTGCCAGCTTCCCGATCGAGGATATCTGGCTCCTCGAGCCTGCAAGGGCGAAAGAATGTCACTTGGACAAACCGGTCAACCTGATCGCAATCGTCATCGAGGGTCTGAACCTCATGTCATTCTCGACCGATATCGAGGAATTGATGCGGAAGCGACCCGATTGGAGTCGGATCGATGTTTTTGTTCTTTCCGCTCGCCCGCCATTACGCGAATTCCCCGGCCTTTACTGGTGAAAGATGGCTCTCTCCGCCGGAACGAATATTTTTAATTAAGGGGATGCGCGTTTTGACAGGTGCTCAATTTTACTCTGTAAAAGCCGCAGGCAACATAAATACAAGCTATCCAGTCGATTGGCATTTATGCACCTAAATGCCACTATATATCAACTTAAAAAGCACGAAAAATTGAGCGAGGCTTTGGCAGTTGGCAACAATGGACACCATTTTACGTGAGTAGGCCGTTTTTCGCTGCCAAATCGCTGACAAATCAGCTTACAGTCGGATGGGGAGGGTTCGCGACTCAAACCGTTCGGAAGGCCCAAAGTTATAACAATCTGATCTGGATGCTTATGAGGCGGGCGAAACTGGCGTGGGGGTGTAAGCGAACGCTTCGCCAGTCCGAACGGAATCTGACTGCATCAGCCTGAAGAATTTAGATCACTCCGCTCGAACGGTTCGCGCGGCGCGTCGAGAGATGCATCGCCTCTCCTTTACCTCCCTCAACGAACCGACGATCGCGGCACGTCAGTGTTACCATGCGGTCGATCCGAGTTCCAATCGATTCCTAGACGGTCTGGCGCGCAGGGTTCAGCTGCTCAACCTCCTGGCGAGGCTTCGATCAGCTCAGACAACATTATCTCACCGGCGCTTTTGATTGACCCACAATGTGCGTCGCAGCTCCGGCTTACTATGGAAACCCGCGCCAGGCAACGCGCCGACAACTGGAATGAACCTAAGCAAGCTACCCCACCGTACCTGCTACCGAGGATAACGCGCCGGGGCGAAAACTCCAATAACAGCCAGTGCTGTATTGAAGTGTGGCGCTGCGCGCGATCAAAAAAGCCTCCCGCCATAGAGCCGCCTGCCCCAAAAAATCGTTGAGCATCTTGCCCTGGATTGCGAACGCCCACGAAGATCTGAACACGGAATTATTGGAATCAAACCAACCCCCAACTTGCGCCAGAGCATGTATTTTCGCACGATATGGACGATCCGAGAAAAAGAACGCTTCCTGACCGTGACCTGCAATTTATCAAAGCGCGATTTCAAAGCTTCAACTGCTGGCTCAAACGCAGTGTTGCTTGCTCTGCATTTAGTAATTTCGTCTCTAACTGCGCAGAACACTGTTCTGATTTTTGGATCATTGCCTCGGTCTAAGTGGGCGGCATTCGGTCACTTCGCCGCACAGCGCGGCGATCGGACGGCATCGTCGCGGCTTTGCGCCCGCCGCTTCTCAGCGCGCTGGCTCGCCTGTGGTATACACTCGCCTTCGACTTCGGGTATTTCTGGCGGCGCTTGGCGGGGACCAGCTTATTGCCCTCTTCACCTTCACGGTCGACCATTGCCATTGCCAGCACCTTCCGGCTCTGGTCGCAGGTCTTCGTCCAATATTCTCGACCACGCCGGGTTGAGCCATCTTGCGCTCTTTGGCCAGGAAGCTATGGCGAATCACCCGAAGGCACAGCCCGCGCCAGCGACCGCGTCGCAATCTGCCCAGTGCATGCGCTCTGGCCGCTGTAAGCGCCGCGGTAACGCATAAAAGCCAGGCTCATCAGGCGCTGCCGCATCCCGGTCTAAACGAAAACCAAGTTGCAACTTCGCGTCATGCCCGGCGGATCTGGCTACGCCCTTGCGCATCACCTTTGTGAGCGCGTCCCTTTCGCAGCGCAGTTTGGCCAGTTACGTTCGCGCTTCCGTCAGCGCACCGTCCGGCTTCTGCTTTCGGCCGAAAACGGCGGGCTCTCGAGAGGGTAAATTCCAAGCACAAGTGGGCGAAGTCGATGCCTTTCGTAATTTCCGCGCCAATTTTTCGGGGTCCTGCGGCACGGCGGTTCGACGAAAACCTTCAGCCACCTTTGGCGACACTTGAAAATGGGATAGACTACTTTTGGAATCTGGCGGATGATAAACGAACGAGGTATCCGTATGAGACGGGTTCGCATCGATCTGATCGTTGTCTTAGCGTCGGGATTATGGTCATTACATTCCTACGGCAATAGCCCAGCAGTCGCTCGTCGCAAAGCCACTGGCCGAAAAGAAGGTCGAGGAGTTGCCTGCTGGACCGCTCTTCTGGCGCATAGAGAACTTTGCTGCGCTCCCGCAAGCGCAGGCCGCCGCGGGCCCCTGGTCGCTGGTTGCCGAGGCGGCGGGCAAAGTCTGGCTCTTCACGCTCGGCCCGGCGGGAGGGTCCTCAGCGGGCAGCACTAAGGTTGCGGAAGTTGGACCAATCCCCGCGTCGCCGCATCGCAATACCTCCTTCGGCTCATGGATGTTAGTGGTCCTCCGGGCAGCATGTCGCCCGTGCACACTCATCCGGGCTCGGAGGCTTTCTTCGTGCTGGCGGGAGAGCAAAGCATCCGCAGTTCCCACGGGGAGATGCGTGTGAAGGTTGGCCAGGCCGAAGCGGGTCATGGTGCCGACATGCCGATGCAGGCCTCGAGCAGCGGCTCGACGGATCTGCATTCCCTGGTGATGTTTGTGGTGGACGCCACCAAACCATTTTCATCTCCGGCCGCTTTTCCCGTGAGGCCGGGGGCGCGCGGGCGGTAGGCTTCTGCCGCCAATCCATCCACGCCCGTTCATCTAAGAGTAGGAGCCTCCGGCGCCGTCATCACCAAGCGGCCTACCTTCCACGCACCGCCGGAGCGCCGGCACCGCGCGATACGGTTGCAGAACGGCGCCAGCTTCGCGCTCGCCTCGCACTCTTTCGGGCCTCGGGCGGCTCTTGCTGCGCAGTTGCCCGTTCGCCTTCATTGCTGCCCGGCCGCAAACGCACGCGGACGAAAGCTTTGCCCACGCGGTTGCCAACCTTCGCGTCCGGGCGGGCGGCCTGTTGGCCCGGGGCGATGGGCTTCCAGCTACCTGCCGACCTTGATGTGCCGTCGGCGGCTGGCCTGGCGCCCGGGTTGGGGCCGCGTTGCCGGCCGCGTCGCGAGCGGTACCCCACCGGGCCATCAGGCGTATGCCGCCACGCGATGTGCGGCAGCCACGAGTTCAGTAGGAACATCTTCGCCGCCTTCGCCAAGTGCTTGCCTTTGCCGGATGGTATCGCGCGTTCCCAGTTTCTGCGCCCACGCTCAGCGATCCCTGCCGGCGCACCGGCGCGGGGCTCTGATGCGGCCAGCAGCGGCAGCGGCAGGAACAGGGATTGCCGCCTTCAGCTTAATACCCGGCGGGAGAAGTGGACTCTCGCCGGACGGGAGCGTCGTGCGATGCGGGGACAAGCAATTGACTCCCCCATGAAGCTGCCAGCCTTGGCAACTGAGCCGGTGACGCTGCCATCGCTAAATCGGAAGGACTGTCAATTGAGGAGGGATCGACAGAATGCACCATACCCTGGGCTTCCGTTCTGCGGTCAGTTTGACCAACTTGCCAATGCGCCACGGCAGTGCGTTTCAATCTGGGTTGATTCGCCTGCTCGACTAATTATAAGCGCGGTTTGGCGATCAGTTCTCATCGGGTGGACCTGCAGTCTCTACGCTGGGTTGGGATTTGATATCTCAAGTTTACCATATTATCAGGTAATGGGAGCGAAGATCAAAAATACTGTTATAAGTTATCAGCAAGGATGAGGATGAACATAACGCGGTTTATTCAAAGATGTGTGAGCACTGGTAGTAACAGACCTGGTTGGGCATCAGGCATATGCCAGACTGTTCAGATTCAGATTTAAATCTGTGAAGAAACTACGATTCTGCATATAAGCCGGACCTTGCGAATACCAACTCACGGCAGCCAAAGCAACTTTGTTCATCATAGGCTGGAACCTGTGGCGAATATTGCTGACACTCAGATACCCGCATCGGGGGCAGCATGCTGACCTCAGAGTCAGTGGCAGCCCTCTATGAAGTTAAAGATAAATTCTCAGCTCTGCAAAGACCTTTGCGTTGTTTCGCCTGGCTCCGGGGTTTTTCTTGACCTCCAGCAGCCAGCACCTTATGCGTTTTTCTGCAAGCTGCTGTCAGACATCTTTGCCTATCACGATCAGGTTTTGGAGGCTGTTGATACCAGCACAAGCGGCACAGGATTCAGGTACCACATTACCAAATGTGGATCCATAAAAAGATTACAATACTGGCTTCCGTTGGCGGGGATGGGGGACAACGCCGCCCCGAAGAATCGGCCGGATCGATTTCGAGAGGTGAACTTCGTTCGTGTCGCCGTCTTCAGAGCGGATGTCGTGGGCGGGATATCCATTCCTCATCTCAAAGAAATGAGCTCGTTCTTTGGGTGGACGGATGCGATCCAGCGTACGGCATCTCAGCATATCATTGATTTGTCGTTCTTCTACTATTCTTTGCCGGGCCCGCACCAGGGAGGCGTAAAAACGTCGTCTTGCGAAGGATGGGAGTGCAGACCAGTTTCTGGGAGACCTAATTGCTGGCGTTCGACGACCCGGTTTTCAGCGTTGCATTCTACTGGGCGCGAGCGGCTGCAATACGGGCGCCTCAGCTGCCGAGCCGAAGCCTCGATGGCCCAGTGATATCGCATCTGATCAAATCGGCGTAAGTGCTTTACAGTGACCACGCCAGTACCAAGAGTTGGCGTGAAGACGGACCACGACAGGCAGTTTTCCATTCACGAGAATGAAGCGCAGAACTCAAGGAGTGGCGGAGTGGATTATTCGACCCAGTTAACACAGGCAATCCGTCTCGATCTCTGCGCTTTACCAGGTAGCAGGCGATCAGGCGAAATCGATCTACCACCGGGGTAAAGAAGACTGTTTCCTATTTGCATGGTCCTTAAAAATCTCAGTTCTGACTCAGACAATGATGGCGGCCAGTGCGCCAGCCTGACAGCGGGAGGCATGGGTTTTCGAGGCATTTTGGTCTTCCATTCGGCGCGCGTAACCTGATTCCATCGGGCGTCTGACTACCCGCGCCTCCAAAAGGCTGGTTTATCTCGCGCAGGTACATGTGCTCCAAGCAAACCTTGACTAGAATGCAATGTCGCTCCCCTTGGTGCAGCTGGTTCAATCGATTGTGGAATGCTGCATTCAGGTCTATCCAAAATGGAAACGCGAAGGACTAGCGGAGGAGGCGCATAATCGATGAGCGCATTGAAGCTTCGAACCTGGGAATCCTCGGGTGGTGGAGGTTATACAATAGGAACGGCGCGTGCGATAGAACATTCACAATCAACTCGACCAAGCCTTCCGTGAAATCGGGCTTAAGCGCTGTGCCCAATGTCGCGCAGCTCAGACTGATTAGGAAAAGGGAATGACCAAAACGAACGCGGAGACGCTCGCGCTCTCACGCGGTTGGCGCCAGTGGCGCTGCGGCCCCCGGCCAAAACCGGCGAAGAACGGCCATCACGCCTGATCTCCTTCTTGGTGTCAGTCGTTTTCTCGCAAATGAGAAATTTCTTCCACTCTCAGCCAACTCCTCGGAGCCAGCTTCACGTGCGGAGGAAGAATCGTATGTCGAAAACGTGTGACCCAGCTGGAGCCATTCATCGTAAAGAACGGCCAGTTCGCAGCCCGGTCCCGCTTCGAGTCCAAGGGAAGGCTCAGCGGGGATAAATTACCAGGGCAGATTGTGGTGTCCGCGAACACCTGCACATACCTGTTTTCTGCCGAGTAGAGGCGATCAATTGGCAACCGGATTCGATGAAGCAGCCGCCAGGATGGTTGTCGGCTCATTCGCCACCATTAAACGGCTGGCGAAGAAATTTCCGCCGAATGGCATCCGGCGGTCATGCCAAAACTACTCGTCGCGCCGCGCTCGTGGGGTGACACGGGGATGGATAATCCAGAAAATTTCCTCGTCGTCGCTCGCCCAACTGGTGATCAGTCTCCGTCGAGAACTCTCGGGTTGGAAGAAACTGCTAATCCGGCGAACCGCTCTGCAAATTTCACGGCCTAGCCTCCTCGATGTCAGTTTCGCTCGACTGCCGCCTGACAATTTCCAGCGCAGGTTTCGGTCTCCTGGGGTTGTGGGCGATCGAATCTTCGACGACCGATGACGCCGCCAGGTTGCGCAGAAAGTGAGCGCAGACTGCAGCAGCGCTGAGTACTGAAGAGATTCGACGAGCCTGTGTGGATCGCGACTCAATGGTCTAACCGCCGGTTTCTTCTCTCTGCTGGCGGCGGGTGGCGCTTTCACTGCGGGTTTTTAGTTTCGGAGTTCATATCTTATGGTGTCAGGTTGGTTCTGATTTGAGATGAGCGCGCTCAAATGTTTCGTGTCACGGTCTGAAACGCTAGGTGTTGAACTGGGGACAGAATTTGCGCGCGATTCAACCCTGAGCGCTCTGGAGTTGATTTATGGTTTTAAGTGTTGAGCCGCGTCAATGTCTGGACGGTTGGGAGGCGCTTTTAAGCGTACAAACGCGGCGCGAGCCTTTACGTTCATTCCCTCCCTTTTACGGCGGGACAGTTCCAACGGATCGCCATCGACGCGGAACAACCTTCCGTCGGAGTATTGATAACTCGTATCCCGGCCGGGCGACGACAACGAGGCCAAGCGAAACGATAATCCCATGTTGACTTTCCCTGCGGCGTGAAGCTGTTCGCTGCCCGCAAGTGATGCCTTTCCGAGCGAGTCTTGCTGATAAAGCTCGGCGACATAGAACGCCGGGCGTTTGCCTCAATTCCGCCAGGATGCGCCGCTGCTGGTTGCCAAGGTCCTTACTCACTTCAGAGTGCGAACTCAATTGCGTTGTCGGACTACCTGTGGGCGGCGGCGATCTCTGCACCACGGCGGGCGCGCTCCTCGTCTTGCTCATCAACATCCTCATCATCGGGGCAGCAGCGTCGCCGGATCTCAGCGGTGGGATTGCACCGTTCCCTGAGATAAGGAAACCGCTACTGCAAGGATTCGCCCAGAACTCATCCACTTGTTTGCCGATCAATCTTCTGATTCGGTGGCGCCTCATGCTGCCAGTGATGATAATGCCAAAAACCGCTCGTGGACGATCAGATTGGTTTCAGTATCTGTAATCAATGGATGGCTTTCAGATTATTCCACGTAGTTCGAACCACTTGAGATCGTCGTGCACGTGCGCTCGCATGCCATGCACTTCCGGCGTGCTGCCGGTCTTGGTGATGCAGCCGGACGATCTGATGACCAGCAGCGGTCGAACTCGACATCTGGACGTAGTAGTCGGCAAACTTCTTCTCGGATCTAGGGTTGGTTTTCACGATTTTCGTCGGAGCGGGCTCAGGGGTATTCAGCCGTGCTTGTGCACGAGGCCCGCAGACACATAAACACTTGTTCTAGGGTATGCACAGGTTGCTTTTTTCCCTTTGTTCGGGTTTGTTTTCGAACCCGTGCACACCCTTAGACCCGCTAATCAGAGCAGCACCGGTTTTTCTGCTGGATAAATAAAGTGATCCACCCTCCGGAGTCCGCTCCGGTTGTGACCTGCATCCACCTCACCTTTGATTATATTTTCCATTACGTCGCGTCCCAGCTGCCCGGCACACGGGCTGGGAATTTCTTGTTCCGACCGTAGATCGAGGAAGACTGTTTCAGTAAAGCCACGAGCCAGGTTGTGGTGAGGTCATTGGCTTACCCTCAAACTCCACGCAAAGGCATGGAAGCGCCATCAATTCCTGATGAGTTCGGCAACCAATTCAATTGCTTGGAAGAAAAAAAGCGTCCCCTCATCCCCTTCTCGTGTCCCTCCGTAGTTTATATTCCGGGGTTGGAAGAGGGCGAACGCCGGAACGGTAACAACTTTGCCTGCCCGTGCCTAAGGCTGCCAGCGCACTTCCTCAAGCTTCTTTCACGGGCGATGATTCGATCGATTGATTCGAGCAGGTACGGCGCTGATCGCTCTTGGAGTCCGCCACGTCTTTTTGCATCATTATTCCAAGTGTTGCCTTTGGTTCGGTTACCACTCCTGGTCGGCGCCGACGGTGGCGGTATTGGTAATCGCCAAGCGGCTGCCAATTATCGCCAGCCGATTCTCAACAGGTCGCTCTCGAAAAACTTCACACTCGTTCGCGGATATCGTTGGCCAACCGCTTGAGATTTTCCGCCGCAAGTCTGCAAACTCGGCTGAAGTGCTTTGAACGTTCTTGAGTTTATCTCTGGTTTGCTTCACCACTCGGCTTGCGGTCGAGGCCGAATATGGATTGAGCGGCTCAGATGGTGCGCGCGGAAGGTTAATCGCTGGCGTCTTTTCGGACGCTAATGTCGAGAAATAGACGGTAGCCCATCCTCTCCTTCCCGCCGCGGTGCGGATGATCCATGCAAATTCGCGCTGATGGCCGAGTCAGTGCACCACGCGCATTTTCTCAGACTGATCTAATGCGTATCCGGTCGAATCGGTTGGCGGGATGGCGTCATAGTAGTTCGCGCCGCCAATCGCCGCGGCGGAAACGTTCCCCCGCGGGCACCGGCCTTGATTGCTCAGATATCGGATAGCGTGAAGGTGATCGTTCCTGATCCGGCTCTGGTGACGCGTGATCCAGCAGGAGCGGCAGAATATCGACCGCGTCGTGCTGGAGTGCTGGTGCGATCATCCAGAGACCAACCGCCCGGCGCTGGAATGGCTTCATGCACCCCGAACCGGCCGATTGTGGCTGGGAGATCTCGTCGAGCACTTCCTTCGCGGTAACCGGTTCGTCAGCAGTTTAGCCGTGGGTGCGATGGTTTTTGATGGCGGCGGCAACAGCGGCGCTGCTTCGCCGAACGGAACTGTCCGAATGAGTCTGAAACTGGAATCTAAAATGCTGGCGAGCTTGGTCCGGAGCAACTCGAACTGGGCGCGATCGTCCTGGGTGCAGGTGCGGTTCAGATGACCGTCTTGACGTCCAGATCTTTAGCGTCTCGATGCGCAACCAGGCGGCTCGTTCCAGCTCGTGGTATACCTCGCACTGCTTGGCTTTCTCGTTCCGACCCTGCCGGCGATGTAGTCGTCGACTCCTTGCACCGTCCTTCAATTCCCGGGTGCAGAGCTGATAGCGTCCGCACCAGCCGTGAGAAGGCGGCGCGGCCCGGATTTCAGCGTGTGCCGGACATGCGGATTTTGCGTGCGGTCTTGGCATCGAAGCCAAGAACACCTTGCGGCCGCCAAGTTGGAAACCCTGCAAGATTGGATGCAGAGCGATGCGGACGGCGGACGGGTTCTCTTCTTGCCGTCCGCATCGCTCTGGTGGGCTCTTAGCCGTCACCGTCCAGACGCCCCTGGGGGGTAATTGGGTGTGCGCCGGCCTGGCGGAGGACCGATTCCCTTGACCGGTCCCTCGCTAATGGAAGGCAGCACGCTCACGTGTAACAACCGCGTAGGTTTCCGGTGGTATCCAAAGCGTCCGTCCAGCCGGTCGGCGCCACGAATTTACTCTGTAAGCTTCGGCAATGGCCGAGCAAACCAATGGATCAACTCGTGAGCAGCACCGTAGATTGGAAACCACGGAGATGGGAATCCACCGCTGGCCAGTTCGGGTCGCGGATAACAGCTAAGCGTGTTCGTGGAGTCGCTCCTGTCGTGTTCGTATCGCGCGGACTGCCAGTCTTGCCGCCGTATGCGGCGAAAGGTCTTTCGAGGACGCCGCGCTCGCGGGTAGTCTGCGCGGGGAAGGAGTTCAGGCGGACTCTCTAGCGTTGCTGACCGGGCGTTAGCGCGGGCGTGATCGCCACGACGGATTCTTCAGTGGGGGTCTCAGTCTTTGGCCGCGGGTCACCGCGTGATTCCGTTATTAAGCGATCATCGTGGGTTTCGGCGGTGCCCAGCGTGCTTTCCTTCCAGGATTTTAAGCGCGGCGTGAACGGCGATCGGGTCGAGAAGCGAATCGACTTTTCCCCAGTTTGATGAATGGGACCAATCGCTTATTGCAAAGGTTTTGGAGGTGGCGCAAACTGCAACGCATGTTGGCTGCTTTGCTCGCGCGGGCTTTCAACTTAGGGCCAAACTGTGCTCTTCCATGCGCACCAAGATAGCAAACTACGGCAGGGTGCTACCATTAGCATTTGACGCGCGGGGCTGATTCGTCCGACAAATAACCTAAGCGATTGCAGGCAGTAAAAATGAACATATATTTTCTCTAACATACGGCTAATCTGGCAGCAAAGGAATGTAAAGAACGCGGCGCGATGGCGGTAAAGAAAACGTTAGCCACTGATTGAGCTGTTGGTGGTAACGATTACAAACGGATTTAGTTGCTCTCTTATCAAAGACAAATACCTGAAGGCGAACAACCATTTCATGGCAATCCGTTCGTCATCGTTTGTGCACATGCGTAATGCCGCGGCCCGTTCACATTTGGCAAATCAAGAAAAATTTGCGCTTGGAACCGAAAAAACTTAGCCCGCGGCGGTCATGCCACAGCACTTTCGCGGCCGCTTCGCTGGACGGCCGGATATATGAGCGGAGGGGCGGGCGAACAATTTCCCTGTAAACTTGAACAAAACCGCTGATCGTGGCCGGATTCAAGCGCAGTCTGCCAGGTTCTGAGTCGCCGCGAGCCGATAGAAGATAGGGCGCATACCATTCTGCGGCCAGTCGGTGATGCCGGCCTGTTCGCGTTTGGCGACTTCGTGGGCACGGCGGTAGGATTTACGGCGCCCACGCGTTCCAAGGCGACCGGACCTGATGTCTTGAAAGCGATCGGCTGCAGCCAGGCGCGCCGTGGGCTTGCTCTGAGATCGTGAGCGCGACCCGGCGGGATCGGGTCTTTTTGATATCCTGGGGCTCGCGACGTGGATGAAACCTGCCGGACCGGGTCGACGTCGCGCCAATCCAGGTCTGACTAAAGCTCCGGCAATGCCCCTGCGCAATCCAGCGAGTGCCCCGACGCCGTGATTGGTGCCGGCCAGCTCACGCGCGTCCTTTGGGGCTCTAGACAGAAGTAGCGCGGCGACCTGCTCTGCGTCAGGATACGCGGGGAGTCGATCAATCCCGCGTTTCGCACGTTCCGGTAGCTCTGGCGACGTTCTCAGCCACGTAGCCAGCCTTTGAAGTCGAAGCCGAACAACGTCACGCAATCCTGCCGGATTATTGGGGACGCTGATGCCACACCGGAGCAACCGGGGTCCGGCAAGAGAAGCGCTCTGCTCCGGAAGCCGTGATGGTGGCAATCATTCTTCCGTCGCAGATTTGCCAATTTCGGCCGTGCCTGGCACGCTGACCACGTCAAAGATAGGGCTCTGACCGCCCGGCGGCTCGCTTTGCGCTTCGGAGTTGGCGGATCGCCGGGTACTTTGCGACTTCAGCCGGCGCGCTGGCGGCCCGGCGGCGGTGGTAATCAGAGCGTGAATGTGATGGCGATCACGACAGTCAAGCCGACAAACGGAAAGCTCGGAAGTGTCTGAAAGCGGGCTGTCTCCCTGATTCTTTCGCTGGACGGCTGGGAGCGCCACAGCCTTCACGGCTTCCTGTCGGGTCGGGAAGAATCGGCGCTCACCTGTCCGGCGATGCGTGCGTCCACCTGGTGAGATAGGTTTTCCAGCTGGTCGGGATCGACGTGGGCTGGATCTTCGGCCACTCTTGTTCCTTCTGCCCACGCTCTGCGGGCAGCATTTTGGGCAAGCAAAGTCAGAAGTTTACTCTGTAATGAACTATCTTTAGTAAATGATTCGGCCATCCGGACGTCAAGCAAGCCGCGTCGAGCCACGTTGCTTAGCGCACAGCGAGCTCAGCGCCCGACGAACTCGCACAGGCGCTTTGCGCTGGACGCGTCTCGCTAGACGTCTCCCGGAGAAGTCTTTCTTGGGGCGAGCTAGTCCTTAAGAGAACTTAGCTTAGCAGCCGCCTGAGAACGAATGGCAGGATGCCTCCGTGCCGGTAGTAGTCGACCTCGATGGGCGTATCGATGCGGAGCTTGACCGGTTGTTCAATAACGGAACCGTCCTTGCGCGTGATGCGCAAGGTCACGTCCTGACGCGGCGCGATATCATCGGACAGCCCGAGGACATCGGAGACCTCTGTGCCGTCAAGGCCCAGGGTCTGAGCGGTGACTCCCTCCGGGAATTGAAGCGGAAGGACGCCCATTCCGACGAGGTTCGAGCGATGAATGCGCTCGAAACTCTGGGCCACGACGGCTTTCACGCCAAGAAGGCTCGTGCCCTTGGCAGCCCAGTCGCGGCTGGAGCCGGTTCCGTATTCCTGACCGGCGAAGATGATGAGCGGAACTCCGTCAGCCTTGTAGGCCATGCAGGCGTCGTAGATAAACGTCGGCTTTCCATCCGCTGGCCTTGATTTCCTTGTCCGGCGCCGGGACCTCTCGTTGGCCAAAGTAGAGAGTGTAGCCACCTTCCACGCCGGGAACCATCAGGTTCTTGATTCGCACGTTCGCGAATGTGCCGCGCGTCATGATCGCGATCGTTGCCTCGGCGTGAGCCGTAGCTGTTGAAATCCTCCGACGGGCACGCCGTGTCTCGAGGAGAAATTTTCCCGCCGGACTGGTCTTCTTGATGGCGCCAGCCGGGCTGATGTGATCGGTCGTGACGGAATCGCCGAAGATGCCCAGCGGACGAGCGCCCTTGATTTCGCTGATATGGCCTGGCTCCATCCCAAATCCAACGAAGAATGGTGGCTCCTGGATGTAGGTGCTCTTGCGGTCCCACTCGTAAACTTCTCCGGTCGAGGAAGGAATCTCGTTCCACTTCGGGTTTTGCTCGGCAAAGTCGGAGTAGAGCTTGCGATAGACTTCCGGCTTGAGGCGGACGTCATGGCTGAGCGGATCTCCTCCAGCGTGGGCCAGATTTCCTTCGAGATAAACGTCCGTTGCCATCCTTGTCCTTTCCAAGCGGTTCGGAGCTCAGGTCAATATCCACGGTGCCGGCGAGAGCAAAGGCGACGACGAGCGGGGGGACATCAGAAAATTGGCGCGAATGTTCTGGTGCACGCGGGCCTCAAAGTTACGGTTGCCAGAGAGGACGCTGGCAGCAACGAGATCGTTCTTCGCGATCGCTTCCTCGAGCGCGGGATGCAGCGGGCCTGAGTTTCCGATACAGGTTGTGCAGCCGTAGCCGACGGTTTGAAAGCCGAGCTTGTCGAAGTAAGGCTGGAGACCGGTCTTTTCGAGGTAGTCAGTGACCACACGCGAGCCGGGACCGAGGGACGTCTTGACGGCGGGATTCACCTTCAATCCCAGCTCGACGGCCTTCTTGGCAAGCAGCGCCGCGCCGAGCATGACACTGGGATTGCTCGTATTCGTGCAGCTTGTGATGGCGGCAATAAGAACGCTTCCGTGGCCAATCTCCGTATCCGCCTGCGGTATGCTGACGTCTGGAAACGACCGGTCTGTCGGGCGTCGGACGATTGTGAACTAGTCTCCGACTCGTTGCGCGGCAAACCTCTTCAGCGGTGATTGGCATGTCGCATCGGTGGAGGGCATCTCGGTTCTCGGCACCGGGGCGAGAACCGTTGAGACGCACTGGAACCCTCAGCGACAGGATCGGCGATCTTCTTGCCATAGCCGCCTTCGGCGAGCGGTTTCTCGAAAAGGGCCTCGAAGGTCTGTCTTGAGCTCAGGAAGATTGATACGATCCTGGGGTCGCTTTGGACCGGCCACACCCGGCACGATCGATGCCAAGATCCAGCTCGAGTTCCACGGTGTAGTCCACGTCACCCTTGCGCGGAATTCCCCAGAGACCCTGGGCCTTATAGTATCTTTCGAAAGGTCTTCGCAGAGTCTCATCGCTTCGTCCGGTGCCGCGCAGATAGGCGAGAGTTTCCTCGTCCACCGCCAAAGAAGCCCATCGTCGCGCCGTATTCCGGGAGCCATGTTCCCGATTGTGGCTCGGTCGGTGACGGAAAGCGCGGCGCGCGCCTTCGCCAAAGAATTCGACGAACTTTCCGACGACCTTCTGCTTGCGGAGCATTTCCGTGACGCGCAGAGACAAGATCAGTCGCAGTGACGCCTTCCTTGAGGGTGCCGGTGAGGTGAACGCCCACGACCTCCGGCGTGAGAAAGTACACCGGCTGGCCGAGCATGCCCGCTTCGGCCTCGATGCCGCCGACACCCCAGCCGACGACGCCGAGTCCATTGATCATGGTCGTGTGCGAGTCGGTGCCGACAAGAGTGTCAGGATAATAAACGGTGCCCTTCGGTGTTTCGCGCTGAGGACGCCCTTGGCGAGGTATTCGAGATTGACCTGATGAACGATGCCGATGCCCGGGCGGAACCACGCCGAAAGTCTCAAAGGCTTGCTGGCCCCATTTCAGGAACCTGATATCGTCTCGCGATTGCGCTTGAACTCCATTTCGAGATTCAGTCGCAAGGCTTGCGGCCGATCCGAAAAAGTCCACCTGCACCGAGTGATCGACCACAAGATCCACCGGCACCAGCGGCTCGATGATCTTTGGGATCCTTCTTCAAGTTGGCGACCGCCGAGCGCATGGCGGCCGAGATCCACCAGCAGCGGCACGCCAGTAAAGTCCTGGAGCACGATGCGCGCGACGACGAAGGGAATTTCCTCCGGCGCAGGGACTTCGCATTCCAAGCCGCCAGCGTGGCGACGTCCTTGTCGGTGACCTTCTTTCCGTCGCAATTGCGCAGCACCGATTCAAGCACGATTCGGATACTGACGGGCAGTCGAGAGATCTTTCCGAGCCCTTTCTCCTCCAGGGCCGGCAACGGAGTAGTACAAGCCGGTTTTGCCATTGCCGGCATCAAAGGTGCGCAGTGTATCAGATCATAGATAATTATTGACGAAAAAACAGGAGTCTGCGCCAGCTATTTGTTAGCGGTAATTTTGCGCTGCTTTGTCGCTGGCTGAAGATTGCCCTAGCAGATCTGCCTGCCAGGCGAAGTCATCTGTTGAGAACGTTTCGATAGGTTTGACTCTTTCGAAGCCAACACGCACAATAGGAGCCCCTCCTCGAACTCATGGTTGCCTACTTTCTCCGCCACGCCGACGCTGAGCCTCGCGCTGAACAGCGATCATGAGCGCAAATTGACGCTCCAAAGGGCGTCGAGCAAGCGCGAGAAGGTCGGAAAGTTCGTCGTTCGGTGCGGCTTGTTGCCGGAGATCATTCTTACGAGTCCTCTCGTGCGGGCGCGGCAGACCGCGCAAGATCGTCGCCGAAGCACTCGGGCAACGGCGAAGTCGTTGAGGTGGACTGGCTGGCGTGCGGGATGACTGCCGAGACCTGCTTGATGGAACTGAAGGCCCGCCAGGGATCAGCGTCGATCCTCCTGGTTGGCCACGAACCGGACTTTAGTGAGACGATCGCCGCCATGTTGGGAGTCACGATTCCGGCGCCGATCAAGGTCCGCAAGGCGGCGCTCACCGGCATCGGAATTGACTCGATTTTCAGGTCGGCCAAGGGCAGCTGCATTTTCTGGTGCCCGCCAGGCTCATGTAAAATTTATGACGCCGGAGATCATCCACTCATCAAACTTCGTCGCTGATGCCGTTGCGCTCATTGAACGAGAAGCGGACATCGCCATTTTCGAACGCGGCGAGTTTCATCTTGGCTTGAGCGGAGGAACACCCCACGGCCGGTGTATCAGCGAGCTCGCCGAGCACCGCGATGCCTGGCACGAGTGGATTTTCAGCTTCGGCGATGAACGCTGTGTTCCGCCCGAGCAGCGACCAGAGCAACTACCGCATGGCGAAGGAAGCGCTTGTTCGATCATGCCCCAATTCCCGCGGAAAACATTCTTCGCATTCGGGGCGAGGCGGATCCCGCCGTCAGCTGCCCAGGAATACGAAGATGAGCTCCGGCAACGTGCGCCGCTGGTCACGGCTTCTACCGCCATGACCTTCTCCTTCTCGGAATGGGCGACGATGGCCATACCGCGCTCTCGCTCTTTCCGGGCACCGACGCCCTCAAGGAGAACAGCAGCTGGTGGTGGCGAATTTTGTCCCAAAGTTCAACACCTACCGCGATGACCCTTCACCTACCCGCTTATCAACGCTGCGCGGCATGTCTGCTTTCTCGTCAACAGCAAAGGCAAGGACGCCATTCTGACCGAGGTTCTTGAGTGGCAAAGTCAGAACTACCCGTGTGCGGCGGTCCGCCCGACCGAAGGCAACCTCACCTGGATTCTTGGAACATGAATATACTACTTCCTCACAAACGAATTCCCCCTCATATCTACGGCGGCGCTGGCATCCACGTTCAAGTACCTGCAGCCGCGAGCTCGCCAAGCTCATGCCTGGTTCACGTGCGCTGCTTCGGCGATCAGAATGTCACGTCGGGCAACCTTTCCGCACTTGGCTTCAGCCTGAACTCGGACACGTATACTTGCCCAAAGCCGCTCAGATCCGGTTTTCGGTGCTCTTCAGCGTTCCCTGGACTTCAACACGGTCGAATTCAAAGCGGATTTGGTGCATTGCCATACGTGGTACGTCCATTGGGGCGGTATTCTGGCGAAGCTGAACTATGGAATTCCGCTGGTCATTACGCGTGCATTCGCTGGAGCCCTTGCGCCCGTGGAAACGCGAGCAATTGGGCGGAGGCTATGACTTCACATGCTGGCTCGAAAAAACCGCGATCGAGATGGCTGATGCGGTCATCGCCGTCTCCGCGAGACGAGAGCTGATATCGAAGCGTCTCTTTGATGTTCGGCCGGAAAGGTTGCACGTCATCTACAACGGTATCGATCTCGAGGAATACAAGCGCGTCGAGTCGAAGGCGGCGCTGAAGCGCTTCGGAATAAACCCGATGGAGCCGTACGTGCTCTTTGTAGGGCGCATCACGCGCCAGAAGGCATCATTCACCTCGTCAATGCGATCAAACATCTGAACGAGGGCTTTCAAATCGTGCTCTGCGCGGGTGCTCCCGATACGCCCGAGATCGCCGCGGAAATGAAGGCCGCCGTCGCCGCGGCGCAACGCAAGCATTCGGGAGTGGTTTGGATCGAGGAGATGGTCGGACACCAAGACGAAGATCCGAGCTCTATAGCAACGCAGCAGTCTTTCCGTTTGCCCTTCGATCTACGAACCGTTTGGAATCATCAATCTCGGAGGCGATGGCCTGCGCAACACCGGTGGTGGCCACCGCTGTCGGCGGCATCAGGAGGGTCGTCGTCCATGGAGAGACAGGCTACCTGGTGTCCATTGACCAGATGCAGGAGAGTCCATTTGAGCCGGTCGCTCCGGGAGCGCTTCTCGCGCGATCTGGCGGCACGTATCAACGAGCTCATGGCCGATCCCGCAAAGCGGAAAGCCTTCGTGTGAAGCGGGGCGGAGCCGTGCCGAGGAGATTTTTGGCTGGCCGGCGATCGCACAGCAAACCGCAAGCTCTACGAATCTTTAATCAAACAGAAGTGATCGCCCGCAGCGGACGCAACGTCGAAAGCGGCCTCCTGCAGTTCCAGAGCTCGGATGGCGAGATGAAACGTCGATCATGTTCGCGTCCATGCAGGAGCGGGAGATGGCGGCAACGGTTGCTGCAGCTTTCGACGGAAAAAGTTTGTTCCGCGCGGCGGACCGGATGGAGGCGATGGGGGCGACGGCGGCGAGCATCGTTCTGAAGCCGACTCGCGCACCGACAATCTCTTCCTCTCTGTATTACGAGCCGAACCTGCGTGCAAAACGCGGCGGCCATGGACAAGGCAAGGACAAGCATGGGCGCAATGGAGAATCCTTGATCGTGAAAGTGCCTATCGGGACGATGGTCTTTCGGCTGCCGGAGGAATTTCATCCGCACATGGCTGACCCGCGATGGAGACGAAAGCTCGAGCCGAGCCCCGCTGGACTTGCGCGAACGAGAGCCTCTCGCTGATCTTCTTGAGCCTGGCATGGAGTTCGTTCTTTGCCAGGGCGGACGTGTAGCGGTAAAGCGGAAACACCCACTTCAAGAGCTCCACCAATAGGGCGCCTCGTCAAACGACCGATGGAATTCCGGGCGAGAGGGCTGGTTTGCCTTGGAACTTCGAACAATAGCCGATGCGGGTCTGGTCGGTTATCCTAACGCCGGGAAATACCCTTGCTCGGCAAACTCTCCGCGCGGCGCATCCCAAAGGTGGCGCCTTATCCCTTCACCACGCTCAATCCGATCGTTGGCGTCGTTGAGTTGGACGGCTATCGACGAGCGACGGTCGCGGATATTCCCGGACCGATCGAAGGAGCACACGAAAACAAGGGACTCGGGCATGAGTTTCCGCAGCCGAGCATTGCTCTCGGCTGTAAGCTCCTGCTCTCTTCGTGCCTCGATATTGTGCCGGCAGCGAAGGCAGCCGCGACCCGCTTGACGACTTTCGAACAGTTGCGAAGAGAGCTGAAATTGAGCGACTTACGGCTGACGGCGAGGCGGTCTGCCGTCGTTGCCAACAAGATGGACCTGCCGGAAGCCGCTGCGAACTCGCTTTCGTCGCTTCAAGACAAAATTTCGCAAGATCAGCACCCGCGCGCCGTCAGCGCTGTCAGTGGCGAAGGGATCGAGACAGTCGAAGGAGTTGCTGGAGGATTGCTCTCGCGTCCGATTCTTCGCTAGGAAAAACTCGACTAAGCTTCGCCGGGAGAGCTTGGCGATGCGGCCGGCCAGTTTCCGGCGTGCCATTCCTGAATGAAGAAAAATTTCACGCCCGAGGTCGTAGTTGATGAGTTCCTGGGCTTCGCGCAGCTGAGGGTTGCGCAGAATCTCGTGGGTCTGCTCAACGACTTCGTTGGTGACGAGCATGGACATCTCGATTGTCTTGAATCCGAGCGGATCGATGTCTCGAAGCATAGAACCGGCGTAGAGTGTTGACGACGACCGGCTTTCGAAAATAGACCGCCTCGAGGAAGGCATTTCCGAAGCCTTCGTAGTAGCTCGGATAGGTGACAAGATCAGCGTGAGGGTAGATATCAAAGAGAGTGTAAACCTTCTGCCACGCGCGCGTTAAAGCCTCTGGTCTCCCCGATCCGGTCCAGCCACAGAGGCGCGTCAATGCCGGCATCCGCGATGCGCTCGTGCAACGCAGCCGGCGCATACGAATCGCCTTCGTCACCGCTTGAGATGCGAAAGCACCAGCTTGATTTTCGGCTCCTTCAATCGGCGGAGCTAGCTCGATGGCGTGTTCGATCCCCTTTCGCGGGACGATGCGGGTTGGCTGGAGCACGAGAATATCGTCATCGCGAAGTCCGATCTTCCTGGCGAAAATCTCGCGGCAGCATCGCATCCAGCTCAGGCGGCGGCGTTTCGAAATCGATAAGCGTTCGGATAATCGTGGAAGCTTGTCCGTATCGACGCGCCAGGTCGCTTTTGCTGCATGGAATTGATCACCAGCGTGCCACCAGCGACGGCAGGGGTGGGAGGGGAATGCGGCTTCGCCAGATAATCCGGCACCGGCGGTAATCGTGAATCGCTCGCGTTCCCACGTAAAGTCATGATGGTTGCGCGCGATCGAAGGAAGTCCAGTTTCGGCCATCACCTCGGTCATCGCCAGCCCCAAGGGGACATGCATCGGAATCTCGCCAGAATATTCTGCGGAATGAGCAGCTCGAGATTGAAACGTTCGATGAATTCGTGATATGGACGTCTTGAGTCCGGTCTTCAGTTCTGTGCACACGATCGGAGATATTGCGCGGCCTGGTCGTCTTGCCGAAGAGATACGCCTTGCACATCGAGAATGGCTGGATGATTGAAGAGGCGAGCGGATCGAGGTGAGCTGCTCACCGGACTCTGGCTTGTCGAGCAGTCCGGCCATCCAGAAGCAATCGGCCCCTTCCGACTCGAGGATGTGCGCCCATTTGGCCGCTTCCAGGGGTCACACCATCAGTGCCGTGAAAAACGCGTCGAGATAGAATCCGATCCGCTTGGGAAAGTGAGCAAGTGACGAGCGCAACTTCATGGACTTTTTCGATTGGTTTGTGAGTAATTGTTTCGGATGAAGGCAGTAACTGTAAAGCACCATCTGGCCTTCCTCATGGAGAGGGCGGCAGTACCTGAGGCTCGAGGAGGCGGTCGAGATCGCTTGCCGGCAAATCGCGCCAAAGCCGTCCTTCGGCGGTGTCCGCCAAGCAAAAACGAGCGTGACCGAAGCAGACTGCATGTTGATCACCTACGGCGATCAGGTGCGGTCAAACTGGCGCAATCTCCACTTGGCCACGCTGACGAATCTTCTCTCCAAGCGCGTCGATCAGGACGATCAAGCGCCGTCCACATCCTGCCTTTCTACTCCCAGTTCGTCGGACGACGGATTTTCCGTAATGGATTACTACTCGATCCGATCCAGCTTTGGGGACGTGGAGGATGTTGAGTCGCTCGGCCGCAACTTCGACATGATGTTTGACGCCGTTCCTCAATCACGCCTCTCGCCCAAGGCGCGTATGGTTCCAGAAACTCCTGAGACAGGAGGCAGGCCGGGAGTCGGCCTTTCTTTACGGTTTCCGGCGAGCCTCGACCCTTTCCAAGGTGGTGCGCCCGCGAGCTCTCCCGCTTGCTGACGGAATTGTGAAACGGCTGCCGGCAGGAAACTGAGCTTGGACGACATTTAGTCGCCGACCAGGCAGACATTGATTTTCTCGGATCCGCGCATGCTGCTTCGATTCTCGAGGTGCTGCTCTTTATGTCAGCAAGGGTGCCCGCTACATCAGACTCGGATGCGATCGCCTTTCTTTGAAGATCCCAGGACCTCGTGTATCCACTTGGAACAGACGCATCGCGCGATTCAACTGATGCGAGCTGTGCTCGATGAAGTCGCGCTCCGGAAGTCCAGCTGATCACGCAGACGAATGTCCTCCGCACTCCGATAATGTCTCCTACTTCGGCGACGGATCAAATGAGGCCCAGTTGGTCTACAATTTTCGCCCTTGCCGCCCTTGGTCTTTCACACCATGCGGACAGGAGATGCCACGCGGCTTCGCCGATGGGCGCAAGCCCTCGTGCTTCCTTCAGAGCGTGTCACCTTCTTCAATTTTCCTCGCTTCGCATGACGGGATCGGATTGAACCCCGCGCGAGGGATCCTCGATCCAGGGAGATCGATGCTTTGGCAGACGGCCAGCTGATCACAACGGCTTTGTCTCCCTACAAAACAATCCCGATGGGACGAAGAGCCCGCACGAGGCTTAATATTACGCCATTTCGACGCACTTTCGAGTCCGACGGCCGGGGAATCTCTGCACACTGCAGGCCGCCGTTTCCTCGCCAGCGCACTCAATCGTCTTCGCGCTACGGGGACTTCCAGAATTTACTTCCATTCGCTCTTCGGATCTCGAGGTGGATCGCAAAGGAGCCGAGGAGAGTGGAATTCCACGCCGGATCAATCGGAAAGAAGCTGGAGAGTCGGTGGCGCTCTGACGCCGAGCCCGATCAGCCAGACAGTCTTCGCGCTCCAGGTATTCGCGGGACATGCAAGGCATGCTGGAGGCTCGCGCCTCGCATCCCGCCTTTAATCCTTTTGCCGAGCAGGAGATCCTGGATGCTCCGCCTGATCTCTTCTTGATCACGAGAAAGGCAGCCAACGGAACGCGGGTGATTTGTGCAACGAATGTGACCGCCGAGCATTATTCCTTTCCGTTGCCGCCGGATAGTTCAGGCTGGAAGCCGCTTACTGGATCCGCTGAATCTTCAGCCGACAAGGCAGTGTTTCTGCCTCCCTACGGCGTGGCCTGGCTTCAGAATTCTCTTGAGCAGCAACTCCGACTTCTTCAGAACGAGCTTCATCTGGTCCGACGCATTTGGCGCCGAAGAGGAAGCGGGCCAGAGACTTCTAAGTCTTCCACGGTTGGCGTTCTCTGCAGACTGCGGAAATTGCCATACTCGCCAACCCTACCGGTCTGCAGCCGCGAGAGAGTCGCTGTCTTCGCGGTCACCGACCACGAGCGTTTCCGGCGCCTCGTGATCCCGGCGATTGAGCAAGCGAGCACGAGAGAGTCTGAAAACATAGGGATCCGGTTTGCTGAAGCCATGCTGGAACGACCAAAATGTCAGATCTGCTTGAAAGATCTCGCTAAGTCGAGCACGCGCCTCTTCGATGCCGCTGGCAGTCCTGCGGAGCGTAGTAGGCCTGGCATTCGAAGCGACGCCCAGCAGAACCCCACCTCTGCACGCACCGACGAAGAAGCGAGCCGCATGAAGGCGTAAGCTTGAGAGTCCGAGCGCTAGCTGCGTGTGGAAGATGAAATTCGGCCAGCCTGGCTTCAGGCAAAGAATCGAGAATAGGCAATGCCCGCTTTCGCGCACGGTCGGCCAGTTGACCTCCGGATGATCGATTCCGCGCCCGCGAGCTTCACTGTGATCTCTGCGGACGATGCCTCGCGCATCGATTGGCGAGCTCTCGTCGAGGCTGACGTCGAGGGTGCTTCCCAACGTCTGACAAGGAGGCTGCGCGCAGGCGCTTCTCGGCATCCAACCGGTGCCTCGCCCACGTCCAGGATGGTCTTATAGACGTCGAAGATGATGGCCCGAACAGGGTTCATTCCTCGCCGAAAAGGATGGCGGTAGAGGAAGTTCGTTTTCAGCCGCTGCGCAATTGAATCGTGCTGCGCCCGTTCCACGGCGCGCGCGCTCTTACCGGCCGCTGCGGGATGTTGGCGACGGCATCCCAAAGCGGGCAGGCGTACGCGCGGCCGCCTCACCTGTTTTTCGCACGCATCTCCTGGCCATCGCATCGCCTCGAGTCGTTTCGTCTCGCCGAGTAGAGCACGCCAGTCTCGCAGGAACGGGTTCGCCGGACACAGCATGCTTCCCACGATTGCTCGGGCGCGATCGCCAGGCACCTCGAGTTGACCGGTGAGGGTCAAACGGCTGAAGGGGGACCGGCTCTGCCGGGCGCAAGGTTCAGGAGGACAGGGCGTTTGGCAAGCGCGGCGGCACAGCGACGGCAGCGCCGCCTTCCATTCCCGCCACAGCCTTTGCTGGCGACTGCGCTCCCTTCAGATCCAGAAGATTGGAGCAATCAGGATTTCCTCGTAGAGGTGCGGAAATGAGAACCCCAACTCCAATAGATCGGGAACAACGTTCGGGAGGTGACGCGCATGAGCGGCTTTTCGAAAGCAGCCGCCTCCAGGTAAGGAGAGGCGTACCGAATCCTCCCGGGCGGATGGTCAGCAACATCACTTCCGAGCGCCATGACGACATCTTCAATCGGCGGCGCGAGTTATTCGAGTCAAGGACGCGGAACCGAGTTTTCCACTTTTCTCGCCGCGCCATGCCCTCGAGTCGCCGTAGCGCATACTTCTGCTCCTCCCGTGAACTGGACCCCGGCGGTCGTAACGAACCATCCCTCCGGACGAAGCCACTGCGCGCCAACAAGACTGCTCTCCGCCAGGTTTTCCTCCGCAGAAATCGCGTTGGAAAATCCGAAACCGGGCGATCATCGCCCGAGGTGAGATTTCAACCAGTCGCGCGCGGCGCGGACGCGCGCCCGAGATGGTCGTCCGCCGCGTTCGGAAAGATTCGGCAGGTATTTCGCCTGTGAACCGAGATGCTTACTCAAAGACGGCGAAGTCGAGCTTGTTGATGGTAACATGGCAGACACGCGCCTTGCTGCCGCAAAGAGGCTCCTCGGTGACCGCAGCGAGCGAACGAAAGCCGCACGTACGCATTTCGCCCCAACGCGCCCAGCCCCGATTCTCGAACCACAGGTCGTGATGATGTGAGAGAAGCGCCAGGCCGAACCGCGCCAGAAAACTGTGGCGAGTTCATCAGAAAGAATCAAATTGCGCCCGAGTCCCAGATTTTGCGCCCAAAAGAGCATGTCTCAGCGGGTGAAAAGGTTCGGGCCAACTTCTCGAGAGCCGAGCGCACTTTTCGCCGAATCACCTCGGGTGTTGATCGCTGCAACCGACAAATAGCGAAAAGCGGGTCTGCAAAAGAAATGCCACCGGCGTCCCAGGCGAGGCTTCGCGTCAGAATTCTCGCGCCAATCGCATCCGGTCTTCGCCCGTGGCCAGAACAATCGCGGCGAAGGAATTGGGAGCGGCCAGCGCGATGTGCCGCAGAGCGAGTTCGATGATTCGCCGGACGCCACCGGGACGCAGATGATAGTGGACCACGACAAGGTTGCAGATAAATCGGAGCGCGGCGTCGGCAAGCCTACGAGACACAGGGCAGATTTCTTGGTTGCTCAATTGATCGGTCAACGGACATTATTGGCCTTCATGGCGGATTTCTATCAGGACGGATCGATGGCCACACTTGCATCGGCTGGGCAAACCCAACCTGGAAACATCTCGAGCAGGAGCTTCTCGAATTTTCAGCCCAAGCGCCCATAGCCCTGACGCTTCCCGTCACGTGAAAGAGTTGGGCACTTCCAGCGCTGCGCGGAATCTAAAGGAATTGAAGTCGATCCAATACATCAAACAGATCGTCGTCGGCATCGATGGGGCCAACGCCGCCAATTGGCAGCGCGCGAGGAAAAATGCCTCGGCCAGCTTCCCCAAAAACTGTCCTTGATTTGGAATGATGGCCCGCGTGTGCGTCGTCTGATGGAGCAGTGTGAGTCGAGAGTCCGATCTCGATCCTGGTCCGCACGGGCACAGGGCCGCAATCTTTGGTTGTGCTTTGGTTACGTGCTGGCGAGCGGCAAATCGCACATGGTGGCTGTGCACGACTGTGACATTCTTACCTACAACCGCGACCTTGCTCGCCAGGCTTTCGCTATCCGGTGGCGCATCCCAACCTTGGCTTCGATTTCTGCAAAGGCTACAGTGCGCGCTTTACCGACAAACCGAACGGCCGTGTCATGCGCCTCCTGGTGACCCCGCTGATTCGCTCCTCGCAAAGCATCATCGGCGTCAAACGACTTCCTCGTCTATCTAGACACCTTCCGGTATCCGCTGAGCGGCGAAATGAGCCTCGATCACGATATCATCTCGACGAGCACGGATTCCCGCCGACTGGGGTATCGAAGTCGGAATTCTGGCAGAGGTTTTCCGAGTTTCTTCCCGAAAGGCATTTGCCAGGTGGCATATCTCCGAGCGCTATGATCACAAGCATCAGGAGCTCTCCTCCCGTGACGCCAGCAGAGGCCTCAACAAGATGGCGGTGGATATCGTGAAAAGCTCTTCCTGACCTGTGCGGAATCGGCGTCGAAGTTGGACCGGGGAATCTTCGACACCCTCCTGAGCGCCTATGTTCGCAAAGCAGAAGATACCATGCGTTTCTACGGCGGCCGACGCTGAGATTAACGGACCAAAGTATGACCGGCATGAGGAGAGTTGGCCGTCGCGACATGGTTCGTCAGCATCCGCACCGCGGCGCGTGATTATCTCAGTGATCCTTTGGGAAATCCGGATGATTCCAAACTGGAACCGGGCGTCGAGTCGCCTGCCCGATTTCCTCCAGGCGTTCAACCACGCCGTGCAACTGGATAACAGATAGACTCATAGCGGAGTAGGTCAAAAAAGCACTCGTCGCCCTGCGACGCACATCTCTTTGAGGGCGCCTCCCGAATGAGTTGCAACGTGCAGGAACTCGCTCGTTTGAAACTCCGGATGAGGGCCGGCGCTTTCACCCCGCCGAAGATGAGGGTCCAGGTGGAGATGCAGCCTCACTCGACTGCGCCGGATCTCGAGAAGGCTGCGAAACAGTCTCGGTCCGCCCTCGTCAAACAAAAAAGGCGCCCTAACTTCTTGGTAGTCGCGCCATGCGCAAAATCTGGAGCGCTGCCGCGAGAGATCGACCTCGGGAGTGAGCGAAGACCCAAAGATCGGCAGGGCACGTTGAGCGATTGACGCGCGCGGCGCTTCGGGACATCCGTGGCGCTGGAGAAAAACCAGAATCGGGGGCTGCGGCCGTCTGCAAGACCTTCCAAGAAATTTCGATCAGCGCCGAGGCGGGTGGTGACGATTACCCGGAGAGGTTCAGCGGTCTGCCGAGCGAGGAACGCCGCTTCGCCGCAGATCCTCGGCTGTGATCCGCATGCTCAGCTCGGTCTCGTCTGGACCGTCCTGGCGCCCGCCGGCGTCGTGCATCGCCCAGAGACCGGATCTCTCCGTGCGGGTAGCTCTCGCTCGTCGTGTCGCCTGCTGGTGAAACCCGTCGGTGCGGAGACTTGCGAGTTGAAACCTTCCATCCGCCGTGTGAGCTGAAGTTTCGCCAGATCGCCGCGTGGCCGCTTGGCTGGCGCTGACTGGCGCAGCCGGTGTCTTCGATGGCAATCCTTCAGCGGCCTGAACTTCGTCCTGGACCTGCCGTCGGGCGACGCAGCCCGCGAGCGGGACGAGATAAACCAGATATCAACGCAAACTCGCCCGAGCAAGGCGCCCCAAAAACGGCCATGAGTAAAGCCGCCGTGATCAGAAATCATCACGTTTGCGAGTTTTGCTTTGGGTGCCCGTAAAGATGTCGAGAGTCACCTCTTCTGGAACAACCCTTCGCGAACCCCGACTCGGACAAGAGTTAGATCTGAAGGGACGCGATGGTCAGGATCACCGGCAGCACGGCGAGGATTTCGACCAGCGCCGCACTCAGGCCGGCGAATCTCGGCCAAACGCCCGCGTGCGTGCTGAAGTGCGTAGAAGAGAGGTAGATGCAGAAATGGGCCGTACGATGGAAAGGCCGATGGTGATGGCAGGGTTCGAGGATCACGCGCATAGGTGGAGAAGGCGGCGGACAATTCGAGGATGGTTTTCCGCAAGGGCATCCGGTCTGGTAATTTGTGCGCGAGATGCAAATGTTCTACGAAAACGCCGACGGCGATGAGCGCCAGCGAGGCGAGCATGATAAAGACGAGGCCCGTCAACAGCGCGCGAGCAGCGGATGAGACCAGAGGAGTGTCGAGCCGAAGAGAACAAAGAACAACCGTTATCGCTACCAGGCCAATCATGCCGACCATCCGATCGACGATCACACCGAGCAGCGCGGCACTCTTTGGAAGTCAGTCTCCCGCATCTGCATAGTAGATCTTGGTCGATATCTCCCGCCCGTGGCGCCGAGAAGGAAGAGGTTGAAGAAGGTCTGATTAGATAGACACGAAAGGTTCTCCACCACCTGAGGTTAATCTTCTCTGCACACTGAGCAAGCGACGCCAGCGTTCTGTCTGCAGCAGGAAAGCACAGCCCAGGCTCACCACTCCTGAATCAGCCAAAGGTAGTCCGCAGCTTGCAGCGCTTGACCATCTGTGTTCGCTTGGCTGGATCGCGAAAGATCCACCACAGCAGGTAGAAGCGGTGATCCCAATCCTGTACAGCGGTCAAGAAGACGCGCTTCATGACCCGAGTGAGCTTTTTTCCAGCGTTCCGCAGCCACGAGGATTTGCTCGCGCGGAGTCTGCGGACGAAGCTCAAAAACGAACAGGCACCTTTGGGAGTTTGGGCATCGAGTTCTCATGTAGTTGATCTCACCCGTGAAAGGTGGGCAATGATCTTTAAATATTTGACATCGTGGACATGGCAAGTCAAGAGCCCAATGTCCATCTGTCGAGCCAACGGCGTGGTCGAGTAACGCCATATTCTGGTTTGATCTGCGCATGCCCAAAATCATGCCAAAAATCGACACTGGTGAGTCGAGGATGCGTAGGAAATTCAAACTCCCGTCTGAAGGAACTGCTTCGTAGTGCCCCGTTCTCCACCCCTGATCCGACACCTCTTGGACGCACATCTGAGGATTTACAAGACACGCAGCGCCTGACGCGCATACTACACTGCCCCGACGCTCTCACGGCTTTTCACGGCATCGAGTTTTTGGCGGGCAATCCTCTGCTGGAGAAAGTCGCCACTTTCAACCGGGCGTTGCCGTAGTAGTCGCGGGGTCTAGGTCGATGCGCACTGAATCTCGGCCGGTACGCACAACGACAAATGGCGCTTCGGAGACGTGTCTTTCGCCATGGCTCAGATGGTTTGCAAAGCCAGGCGGGTGCGCCCTTCTTCTCGATCGCTTCCTCGGAGAGGTGAACTCCCGCAGACGAGTCGGGCTGGGACCGACCAGCACCTCGGGGAGGAAGCGGCAGAAGTTGTGCAGGCTGGAGACCACAAAGGGCACTTCGCGCAACCCCAGATTTCGTGAACGACGGGCGCGCTCAGGCCGTGACCATGGTGCCTCGATGGCATCGAAACCAAGTTCTGAAGATCTCCTGAACGATCAAGCTTTAGCTGGTCTGCCGTGCGCCCGAACTCCAACCTCGTCGAGAATGATCAGCATGCTAAGATTTCCCGCCGATCAGGCCATGGTTCGCGACGATCGGCAGCAGGCGTCTGGTCTTCTTTGACGTAGGCGCGCTCATCATCGCGAACTGAGCGTAGCAGGAAAGCTGTTCGTGCGGCCAGCAAGACATTCGATGATACGATTTGCTGTTGCTGCGAAAACCTTTGGCAAAGAAACATCAGGAGGTGTCATCCCATAGCTCGGTATGCAGTATCGCAATTTCCTGCTGGTTTCAAACCTGCGCCGTTAAAGCGAGGTGGGATTCTGGGCTTATGGGACAGCTTCCACGGGTTGCGGGGGTAATTATACCGGATGACGGTAGCAATTGCCTTTAATGCATGGGAGCAGGTTGCTTCTCGATCTGGGGTGACCCTCTTGATGCCGCCGATACTTATGGAAACGGGCGGAGCGAGGAGCTCATCGCCAAGGCTTTCCCGGGGCAGGTGGCGCGCGACCAGATCGTCATATCGCGACGAAAGTCGGCTACGATCTCAAAGAACCACGGGGACGAACGCTCTGCGGGCCAGCGTGAGATTCCTTCAAGATTTTTCGCCCGACGCGATCCGTGCCGCCAGCCGAAGCCGCGTGCTCGGACGTCTCTCCACCGATTGCATCGATCTTCTTCAGTTACATAACATTCGGTTGAGCAGGCTCGACCGGGACGATCTTTGGGCGTGACACTGGAAGACCTTCCTAACAGAGGGAAAGGCAGAACTGATACGGGGTCAGCTCTCGGCCCGCGCTTTCATCGGCTGGCTCTGGCGAAGCGGTCCAAACGATTCGCAAGCGTAATCCCGCCGTGGTCCAGCACATTTACAACCTGCTCGAGCAGCATCCCGGCCGAAGGATACACGACGCCGCTCGTGGAGTGCGGCGCCCGACGATGTTCTTGATCAGAGTGCCGCACACCTCAGGAATGCTTGAGGGAAACATACCGCCGAAACGGTATTCCCTCCCTGGTGCACTCATCGGAGCCATCGTCCGCGCTCATGGCTTCTCACTGCGTCAAAAAGTCGAACAATTGAGATTTTGGAAAGCGGGGAGAGGCGAACGCTCGGCAGGCGGCCATTCTCTGGCTACTCGCGGATCGTCGGGTCGCCTCCGTGCTGCCGAATATCTACAATTCTGCGCAGCTTCGCGAATCTCGCCGACGCGCCGGATAAGCCTGCCTCTGACAGCTGATGAGATGGACCACGTGGCCTCTTTGGTGTCGGGCACTTCGGACTGTCGCCCGAGGAAAGCGAAATTCAAAGGCGACAATGGAATTGAGCGAGGAACTTGTGACAACGTGAGACGATTCGCCCGGTATGTTCTAAAGCGCAGCCGCTTACGAGGCGCCGGAGACACCGGGCTCAACCAACTGGCCCGCCGGAGCTCGTGATTTTCGACTTCGATGGCACGATTGTCGAGACACCTTTGATGCCGGCGTTAGGATCTTGAGACAAGCTCGCGGGGAATTTGGCTTCGCCCTGATCCAAAAGACCTCGAAAAAGCCAGAGAGATGCGCACGCATCAGCTCGTCAGATTTCTGCGTTCCCAGCGCGCAAGATGAGTCGCATCGCGCGGCGCGGAAGTGAAGAACTGCACAGCCGCATTGATGCGATCCAGCCGCTCCGCGGTATGCCGGAAGCGTTGCGCGAACTCCGTCGGCTCGGCTATTCTCTCGGAATTATAACGTCGAATACCGAGCTTAACGTGCAGATCTTTCTCCGAAACCACGGGCTCGAATTGTTCGAATTTATCCGTTGCTCTCGAAGCTTCTCGGCAAGGCACGCGTGATCCGGAGCGTCATCCGAAGACAGCATGTCCACGCGGTGGATATTCTCTTCGTGGGCGACGAGAGCGCGCGACATTAAAGCTTTGTCAGCAAGGGTGGGGATTCGCATTGCGGCGGTGACGTGGGGTTACAATAGCCGGCACTCGCTCGTCGCCATGAAACCTGACTTCGTTTTCGATGACCTCAGGAACTTGTCTCCCTGCTTGCCCGTCAAGCCGCCCCGAACAGGAAGTGACCGCGACGCAAACGGAAATAGCGGCGAGTGGCACGGCGAAACCTGCGTCCGCAGCTGCAACGGAAAGCGCTACTCTACCCCCGCCGGGCTCGCTCACGACGCTGAGGAATCGACCCCCAGTTTCCAGCTTCACAGAGTGAGGGGCGGGCGTCCTAATTCGCGACTTAGACCTGACTGGGTCTACCTTCCAAATATCGCGCGCGTGATTCACCGAATTGCCCGGTCGCTCGAGAATTTGCCCACTCGGGCGGTATTAAGAATGCGCCATCCTGGCCCAGTGCGCTTTGTCGCGGAAGGCAGCATCGACTTTTTCTGGCATTCGCTATAGGATCTCGAAGTCCGCCAGGCGAGAGGAACGGGTCGCTATAGTAGAGGATTGATCGCGAAGCATGCTAAGGACGTTGGGCGGTTCGTCGGGCGTGAAATAGTTTGATCCTACCCAGTCGACAACGGCGTGCAGCCTCGTCGTTCTTTGGAAGATATCCTGCGGGTTATAGCCTTTCGCAACGAGCGGCGTTTACTTCCTCAACCGTCAGTCCAAAGATGAAGATATTTTCCTCGCCGACCTCCTCCCTTTATCTCGACGTTGGCGCCGTCGAGCGTGCCGATGGTGAGCAGCGCCGTTGAGCGCGAGTTTCATATTCGCCTGTGCCAGAGGCCTCCTTGCCAGCGGTCGGAGATTTGCTCGACGAGATCGGCTGCCGGAACGATGCGCTGCGCCAGCGAAACGCGGTAATTTGGGCAGAGAAAGACGACCTTGAGCCGGTCTTCGATGCGGCTGTGTCGACTGTTGATGCATTTCTCACTGACGGCGTTGATCGCCTTGATGATGCACTTGGCCATGTCGTAGCCAGGAGCGCCGCCTTGGCCAGTGGAAAACGAATACCCGCGGGGTAATCTCAAGCTTCGGGTTCTTGTAGCAAGCTGACGGCGATAGAGCGGCGCAGAATGTGCAGGCAGATTCAAGTGCTGGCGCTTGTATTCGTGCGAAGCGCTTGATCTGCACGTCGTGAAGAGCGGCCGGATTCACGGCGACTGCGCAATCCTCTTGATGATGCGGCAAGATCGAGCTTGTTGACCTGCTTGACAGTTCATGAAGTCTGCTTGGAACTGCGGGTCGCGTCATGCAAGTCCTCCAAGGCGCGGAGCTTGTCGAGATCGCTCTCCCAGCCATGGCCGATCTTGGAGGTGAGTCGGCGCTGAGGCGCGGATTACAGGCCAGCAGCCAGCGGCGCGGGGTTATGCCGTTCGTCTTGTTGTTGAACTTGCCGGGATAAAGGAGTGTCAAGCCGGGAAGAGCTGCTTTTTGAGAAGCTCGGTGTGAAGCTCGGCGACGCCATTCACCGAGTGGCTGCCGACGACGGACAGAGCGCGCCATGCGCACCATCTGCATCCTGGCCCTCTCGATGAGCGAGAGGCGTCTGCTTCATCGCGGTATCGCTCGGGCCACTTGCGCCTCCACCTGCTCGAGAAAGCGTTTGTTGATCTCGAGGATGATCTGAAAGATGGCGCGGAAGGACCTTCTGAAATAGGCCGACGCTCCATTTCTCCAACGCCTCGGGCAGCAGCGTATGGTTGGTGTAGGCAAAGCGTGCGCGTGACGATTGACCATGCCTCGTCCCGCGGCATGCCATATTCGTCGGCGGAGGATGCGCTGGAGTTCGACCACACGGCGATTGCCGGGTGGGTGTCGTTGAGCTGGATGGCGACCTTCTCAGGGAAATCCTCGCCAGTCCTCGTTTGCTCGGCGGAAGCGGCGGAAATGTCTTGAGCGAACAGGCAGACAAAGAAGTATTGCTGAAGCAAGCGAAGCTCCCTTGCCGATGTCGGTCTTGTCGTTTGGGTAAAGGACCTTTGAGATGGTCTCGCTTCACTGTTCTTTCCGTCGGACGCCTCCTCGTAGCCGCCGCGGTTGAAGGCTTCGAAGTTGAACTCTCGGCGCGCGGCTCGGGACTCCCAGAGTCGCAGAGAATTGACTGTGTTGGTTCCGTAGCCGGGGATGCGGAATGTCGTAGGGAATGCCGACTAGCTTTTCCATCCCATCCAGCGTAGGGACGTAGTTGCCGCGGTCGTCGAAGACATTCTCGACGCAGCCATAGACCTGATTTCGGTGGCGTGCTCGGGTCGGACGATTTCCCAGGGCGTTGCCATACCGATCCATGCGTCGGGCAGCTCGGACCTGTGGCCACTGCGGAATTCCTGCCTGAAAAGCCCGTACTGGTAATGGATTCCGTAGCCGATGCCGGGAGAGATCAGCGTGGCGCAGGGAGTCGAGGAAAACGGCGGCGAGGTACGGCCGAGGCCGCCGTTGCCAAGGCCCATGTCGCACTCCTCGAGGCGAAGCTCCTCGTAGTCCGAAGCCGAGTTCCTCGAGCGCGTGCGTCATGTCGTCATTGACCCCGGCACTGTAGAGGCTGTTGGAGAAAAGACGCCCCATCAGAAACTCGAGCGAAAGGTAATAGACGCCGCTTGACGTTCTTGCTGTGGTGGACGGCTGCAGTAGCAATCATCCGCTCGACGATCATGCTCTGAACCGCCTTGAACGTGGCCAGCCACCAGTCGCGCTTGGTGGCCGTCGGATGCGTCTCGGGCCAGCGTGAACTTTCAAGCTGCCTTGAATCAATGCCTTGAGGCCAGGGACGGACCTGTCGAGGGCGGTATGGAACTCGCTCATAGTTGGGTGTCTTTCTGCTTATGAATAGGGCGCTTGAGGTAAAGGAGCAAGCAAGACGGAGCAATAATCGCGCCAGGAAGGGGAACTGAGATTTTGCAACGTCCTGCCGGCGGTTGAACGTCATCTCGGAAGCTGTGCACGATGTCGCGCTACGCTCTGTAGCGCCGAGCCCTCTTCTGGCGGTGACGTAAGCGACGATGGTATTGACGCTCACGAACGCCTCGCGCGCGACTTCTTCGGCGCTTGGTGTCGCGACTCCGAAGTTCTTCTCGATGGCCGACGGCGAGCTCGAGGGCATCGATCGAGTCGAGCGGGCGAGGCCTTCGGGGCTGAAAGAGCGGCGTGTCATCACCGGATATCTTCCGGCGCGCGCTATCCTTGAGCATGAGATTCTCAACCATCATGCTCTTGATGCGGGATTTGAAATCAATTTCGGACATGTAACCGGAAGGAACTAAACAGGATTTTCAAGATGAACAGGATTTTTATGATCGCAGAAGTGACCGGCAAAACGCGCATCGATCAACTCTGGTGACCAGGAGGAGTCTTGCGAGTCGCGCGAGCAGGCAGGCGCCAGCGGGCGATCATGGCGGGTGCGGGTGACGGTGATGGTCGCGGCGGAAGGCAGACAAGGCCTGAGTCTGCTCGAGTGCCCGTGACGCCAGTTGAAGTGCTAGAGGCGAGAGATGGTCGGCGGGCGGCTTTCAAGTTGAGGCTGCCCTGCGAGCATTTCCTCAGGTCTCGTGAAAGGCAAAGACCTGTCTCGATATCGATCCTCGACCGGCGGCTTCACCGACTGCCTGCTCAGCACGGCAGCGGCAAAGGTTCATGCGATTGACGTGGGACGCGGTCAGCTCGCCTGGAAACTGCGGAATGATCCGCGAGTGATCGTTCGCGAAGGTGTAAACGCGCGGTATCTGAGAGCTGACCGATATTGAGAGACGGCTCGAGATCTGCGTGGCTGACGTGAGTTTTATTTCGTTGACGTTGATTTTGCCGGCCGTGTTTGCGTTACTGCCGAACGCTGCCGACATGATCGTCCTGATCAAACCGCAATTCGAGCTTCTCGCCCGACAAGGTCGGCGCGGGGCGTCGTTCGGGACGCGGCTTGCACGTCGGAGGCGGTCGAGAAGATTCGAAGGTCTCGTCGAGCGAGACAAGGCAAGCGATGGCTGGCGCGTGATTGAATCGCCTGCGCAGGACGCGAAGGCAACATCGAATTTCTCGCCCACATTAGGACATGATTGGTCTTATTGCCCATTCGAAAAGCCGGAAGCCTCACGCAGCAGTGTGCGAAATGATTGCGGAGCTCACGAAGAAAGATCCGAGTTCGAGCCTGAAAGAAACCGCCACCCTGGCTGGCGTCGAAGTCCAGCTCTTGACGAGCGTCTCGCTCGCCGCAGAAGGCGGAGTTGCTCGTGGTCATGGGGGTGACGGGACCATTCTGCGCGTAGTGCACGAGCTGGGCGCGAACATCGGCCGATCCTGGGAGTCAATATTGGCTCGCTTGGGTTTCTTACCTGTGCTGGCCTGAGCGAAATTCCCCGCGCTGTGGAGAGTATCGTGCGCGGGATTTCATCTTGAGCCCGCGAAATCTTCTCATCGCAGAAATAACGGCCTCTGCTGGGGAGAGACGGAACGCTTTCATGGCTTGAACGATGTTGTCATCAGTCGCGGCGAGCGCTCCCAGCTTGTAAAGATTCAGGTGCGGATCGATGGCGCGGAGCTTACTCACTACAACGCCGACGGCCTGATCATTGCCACGCCGACGGGCTTCGACTGCGTATTCGCTGCGCGGCTGGTGGTCCAATCCTCATGCCCGACTTCCAGGGGCATTCGTCATCACCCCGATCTGCCCTCATCGTTTTGACCAATCGCTCGACGGTCGTCAGCTGACCGCTCGCACATCGAAGTGCATCTCATCTGTGCCGAACAGAAGGTATTTGTCATCCGTGGATGGCCGCTCGTTCCGCACCATGCAGGTGGGGGACGTCCTTCGCGTTGCCAAGAGCAACCGCAAACTGCCGCTTGTCATGCTGCCGGAGCGCTCGTTTCCGGAAGTCCTCCGCCAGAAGCTCAAGGTGGAGCGGAAGCAATGTATGACACCGATCGCCGATGTCTCTTCAGCCCGATCACGTGCGTTTTGAGACTGGTCTGCGAAGGAACCGTCAGCGGCGATCGAGGAGGTCCTGCCACGCCTCGAGGGCGACGAGCGGGTGAGAGCTTTTGGCGCTGCGTGCGGCCGTCGTCTGAGCAACCAGCCCCGGCCATCGCCGAGAACGGATGTGGCATTTGCATCGCTCATGGCAGGACTGGAGTTGGTTGCTTCGCTGGTCATGTCGGCCGGACGATCCGTTGAGGGTATCGTCTTTCCGAAGCTTGCTGACCCAGTGAAACTCGTGCCTCGTCGCGCGGGATTCTCGGCGCCTTTACTCTCCGAGTATTTGAGGATCGTTGGCGCGATTGTTCGCATCTGCCGCGATAAACGTCAGCTCGACCGCATACTTTCGACAAAACGACCCTGATCGATTTGTCGCCCTCTTGAGCCCAGGTGAAGCTCGCTCAGCCGAGCACTGCGCCGAACTCGCAAGATGCCGGTTGACCACGATACGCCGCCTCTTTCGGATACTGGACGGTGAGAAGAGACTCTCCCCGCGGATCGCTGGAGTAGTTAGCGCGTGAGCTGCCATTGACTTGCTTTTGCGTACTGATGAGGACGGAAGCAGTCGGCTGCGGTGAGAGCTGGAGAGTTTGTCGATTCAATGGGAAAATTTGAAATCGTGCTCGGGGAGGCACGTTATTTCTGCCTTATCCGTAGAATCCGCCGCCGTTCCCATCTCACATCCACTCGCAGTGCTTCGAATTTGCCGGTCGGGCGTATCTCGGATTGAATGGCGAGCTGCCAGAGGGCCTCCTCTGTTCGCGAAAAATACCCCTGCCATCGCGAATCACTCGAACTGACCAGCTCTGACAGGATTGACTGTTCCTACTACGAGACGACGGAATGAAGCGCCGTATGTCCGAGTGCGTGAGTCGTTTTCTTCGCGTCGGGTGAAAGCCGCAAATGTGCCGGCACAGAATTTTCACCCTCAACCAGCCTCGTTCCGATCGCCGAGAGCGTTGCGGCGAAAACCCTCTGCGCGCGCTGATCGCGATCGGGAGATAGTTTCCGGTCTGCAGGGCATTGATCGGGCCGTGGCTCCGCTTGGTAGAGCGCCTCGTTCGGGACGAGGAGGTCGCGAGCTCCGGAATCTCGCCGGCCCGACCAACCTCAATGCCTCAGAGGCAGCCCCGGCGAGGTTCGAACTTTGGTTCGACTGCCCGCGCGAAGCGCGCAGACGGGCGTCAGCCAGACTAGCAGAGCTCGCCGGTAGGCGAGATAATCTCGCCGGCCCGACCAACACCCAACGCCTCAGAGGCAGCTCCGGCGAGGTTCGAAGTTCAGTTCGACTGCCGGGCGCTGGAGCGCGCGGCCGCACGAGCCAGTTTTAGCGCGGTCTTCTGGATGGCGGTCATGGGGCACTCGCTCGCCGGATCGCCTCCGACTATGGAGAGATCTCGCCACATGCGCTGGTGGCCGCTCGAAGATGTCGCGAGCTGCACCGGAGTCCGAGCTCGAAACGAAGCTAAATAGCGCTAATTGCTTGCAGCGATGGATGGGAGACATCCAATCTGGCGCGCTTCATGGGACGTGTTGATGGCAGGGAGGCTTCGCATCTCCGCGAGGTTGTGATCGAGCCTGGTGTAGCTCCATTTGCTCTCACGGTTCGGTCTTTGATCCGGTTTGGCCGCACGCAAGTGATTTGCGCGGCGACGCTCGAGGAGAGTGTTCCTCGGTGGATGAAGGAACAGGGAATTGGAGGAGGCTGGATCACGGCAGAGTATGCGATGCTTCCCTATTCGACTTCACCACGCAAACCGCGCGATATCGCCAAGCGGACGACCGGACAGCCGGGGAACTGAAATTCAGCGCCTGATTGGCCGCTTCCTCGCGCGCAGCCGTTGATCTCGTTGCGCTAGGACCACGGACGCTTTGGATCGACTGTGATGTCTTGCAGGCGGACGGAGGAACTCGGACCGCGGCGATTACCGGTGCGTGTGTAGCCATGGAGCTGGCCTGTCGCACACTCATCGACGCAGGGAAAATCACCAGTTCTCCGATACGGCGTAAAGTTGCCGCCGTGAGCATCGGATTGGTGGAGGGCGAACCCTTGCTGGACCCACTATGACGAAGACAAGGCCGCCTCTGTAGATATGAACCTTGTGATGACGGATCAGTTGGAGTTCGTGGAACTTCAGGGCTCCGGCGAGGAGGCGGTCTTTTCGGACGAACAGCTGGCAGCAATGTTGGGCCTCGGGAAGGCAGGGATTCGCCACCTGGTTGCCATCCAACAAGCTATCCTCACCCAATGACGAGAGCACTCATTACCGGGATCACAGGTCAGGACGGTTCCTATCTCGCCGACCTATTGCTGAAGAAGGGCTACGAGGTCCACGGCATAATCCGGCGGCGCCAGCACCTTCAATCACCGACCGAATCGACCATCTTTATCAGGATCCTCACGTTCACGGGGTGAAGCTTTTCCTTCACTATGGCGATCTGGCCGATTCCGTCCACCTCGTGAAATTGATCTATCAGCTCAAACCCGACAGATTTACCACTTAGGGCCTGCAGGAGCCATGCGCGTGAGAGTTACCACGTAACTGAAACGGGCATAA